>ERZ779776.261-NODE-261-length-21759-cov-2.851502_pt1 | contig 21759 bp, 23 predicted proteins | sample MGYA00511098_ERZ779776 | MGnify/ENA primary metagenome ERZ779776 (study PRJEB29588, sample SAMEA2149318) | human gut metagenome | biome: human gut; feature: human-associated habitat; material: faeces | place: Denmark | collected 2008/2010 ...
CCCCGCCATTCTCGCCGTGAACGCAACGACGATACCAATGAGCCTGCTGCTCGTCCCCGCCGTGTAACTCGTCCGGCCCGCCGTCGCCAGTAATTCGACTTTCAACAAATTCTAACAATAGGGAGGGCGTGTCCTAACCTGGATGCGCCCTCTTTTCAAATTTTAGAAAATGAATAAGTCAGAATTATACGCTTGCGCCCTGCTGATGAACGACTTGCACATCGGTCCGGATTCGCTCGTTGATTTCCAGCTCAACTGGGATGAAGCGTTGCGTATCTGTGAAGAGCGGAATATTCAGCAGATTATCATAGGTGGTGATTTATTCGAGTCCAGGGTGGGCCAAAGACTGTCAGTTCTTCAGACGGTCTATCAGGCTTTCAGTAAAGCTGAAGCTCAGGACATCGAAATCACTATCGCTGAAGGCAATCACGATAAAGTAGACCAGGAAGCAATTTTCGGATATTGTCATGTCTTCGGTAAATTCCCCAATCTTTACGTTGTTGACGATTATCTGGAGGTTGAGTTCCCTGATGGCCCCACAATGTACGTGATGAGTTATTTCCCTGAAAATGGAACATTCTCAGAACGATTACAACAGATTGTGAACCAGCTGAATCCGGAGACCTTCAACATCCTCTATTGTCATACCGGCATCAATGGAGCTCTTGCCAAATCATCCGATAAGGAAGTGCCTGCCAAAATCTTCTCAGCTTTCAATAAAGTCGTTGTGGGCCACTACCATGACCGCTGTAACATTGAGAGCACCAATATTGAATATATCGGTGCGTCACGTCAGAAAAATTTCGGCGAAGATTCTGCAAAGGGTTACACAATCTTGTATTCAGATGGCTCTATGGAGTTTATTCAGAACACCGTCAATACCCGGTACTGTACCATCGAAGCCACTACTGTCAAGGAAGCCAAAGAGCTCTTGGAATCTTGCAAGGATAAAAAGCTCAAAGTCAAGGTTCGCATTACTTGCCCTTCAGACGCCGCTTCAACAGTAGATAAGGAAGCTCTGCTTGAACTGGGTGCCGCAAAGGTCGAAGTCGTAGCTGAAAACGCTGATTCAGTGGCTAAGATTACAGACTTTGATTCCAAATACGATAAGGCCGGTCTCAAAGATGAATATGTGCGCTTTTGTAAACAGAAAGAGATTAAAAACATAGACCTCGGTCTTGCTTATCTCGATAAAATCAACTGAATATGTGGAAGTTAAAAAACATAACCGCTAAGAACATTTGTGCTTTCAGAGACATGAGCTACAGCCCCAAACAAGGCTGCACCACTCTCGTCTTCGGACACAACATGGATAACAACGCACAGGGCTCTAACGGCTCAGGTAAATCAGCACTCATTGAAGCTATCGCAATCGGATTGACTGGAGATTCCCTTCGCAAGGTTAAGGCCGATGAGATTATCAATGACGCCGCTGATGAAGCTGTAATCACCGTGACTCTCAGCAATCCTGAACAGGGACAAATGACCATCAATCGCAAGCTGTCTCGCACACAACCTCAGGCGATTACTGTCACATTGCAGACCGGGCCATACGATACCGACACTGAGGAAATCAAACTCTCCTCAGTCCTTGAATACAACAAGTATATCCTTGACATGCTTGGACTTACCAAGGATGATATTTTCTCAAATTTCATCCTTTCTAAGCATAAGTATTCATCTTTCCTCAACGCCTCTGACCGTGAAAAGAAAGAGCTAATCAACCGTTTCAGCAACGGTCAAAAGGTCGATGAATCAATCGAAGCCCTTCATGCTGATATGGACGAGGTTAAGAATCGTCTACATGCAGCTGAAAGGGATATGGCGTCTTGTCAGGGCCGTGTAGAGGCTATCAATGAGCAGATTGTCATTACCAAGTCTGAACATGAGCGTAAAGAGTCGAGGAAGGCAGAGAGCATTGCAGCTCACGAAGAATCTATTGCCAACTATCGCGGCAAGATTCGTCAGGCCAACTCTCGCATCACTGAGCTCAATTCAATTTTGGAAGGTCAGGATAAACTCGACCAGATTCTTCGTGATATGGAGGATGATCCGAAAATGAGTGTAGCTGACGCTTATCGAGAGATTGCCACACTATTCCCTCAGTATGGTGTTGCACCGATAGCAAACTATGCCAATGAAAATGATACGCTGACCAAAGAACTGGCTGAGTGCCGGACAAAAGCAGCGAATACTGCCTCTACATTGAAGTCTTATGAAAACGATGTCAATCGTGCGGCAAAGACTCACGCTGAACTGGCAGAAAAGTATCGTAAGGCTGATGCCGCTCACGGCCCCCGTATCAAAGTGTTGGAAGCAGCCATCACCGAATCTCAGCAACTCATCTCTGAACTGGAAGCGGAAGCCAAGAAAACCCGTGAGCAAATCAATTCACTCAACCGCGACCTTGACAGCGCCAATCAGCGTCTGGCCGGTGTGATTGAGTGTCCGAAATGCCACCATAAATTCTTGCTGGATTCTGAGACGCCGGTAGCAGACTTGCGCAAGGAGGCTCAGGCCATTGAGCGCAAGCTGTATCGCGTGAAGCGGACTGAAGAGGAGAACTCTAAGAAATCTCAGGACGCTTACTCAACTGTGTCCACAAATCGTAAAGAGTTGCGGGCAATGGATAATGAGAGTGAACAGCTTTCCAAGGAGGTTAGCAATGCGCTCAGATGTCTCAATAATCTCAAGGGTACAGTCTCTACTCTTAATAAAGACTTGACAACTGAGAACAACCGTGTGGCCGCTCTGGAGCAGCGTATCAATAATCTCCGTCAGACCTTGTTCGACGATGCCTTTGCCAAACTTGATGCGGCAACTAAAAAGACCGAGAGCGAGCAGGAATCCTTGGAGACTGATATTGCAGCTTGGGAAGGCAGCATAGAGACATATCAGGAGGCCATTGAAACTTTGAAGAATACCTCAATCGACGATGCCATCAAAGAACTGGAATCGAAGAAAGAGGAATACACCAAGGCCCTCAATGCAGCCATATCTAAGAAAGAATCTGTAGAGAGCGAACTGGCTGAACTGACAGCACAGGAGGCCCGCTTCTCAGACTTCAAGACTCATCTGGCAAACAGCAAAATCGAAGCTCTCAGCCAGATTACAAACGAGGTCCTTGAAGCCATCGGAAGCGACCTGAGAATCGCTCTCAGCGGATATACATTGTTACGAACCGGCAAAATTCGTGATAAAATCTCAATTTCTGTCCTTAGAGACGGAATTGATTGCGGTTCGTTTGCCAAGATGAGTCAGGGAGAGCAGTGCCGTGCCAACCTTGCCAGCATCCTTGCCCTGCATAAACTGACCAATGTAAACTGTCAGGACGGTAAAGGTCTCGACCTTCTTATCCTCGACGAGATTCTGGATGCCACCGATGAAGCTGGTCTTGCCAGTATGTTCGATGCGCTGAACGCCCTCCAGATTACTGCGATGGTTGTGTCACATGGATTGATCCATGAGTCATATCCCCATCGAATGACAGTAACCAAGCAAAACGGAGTATCAACCCTTAGCGATGAAGAACCATGACACAGTAAAATTGCAACGTGAGGAAGTTCTCAGTCTTGATATTGCCACCCATTGCGGATTCCACTCCACTCACAGTAGCGGCACGATGGATTTCACCGAGTCAATGAGGCGCAACAATAACAAGCAGCACAAAGCCTTCCGCGATTGGCTTATAGCCTATATAACTGAGAACGGGATAAGACAAATCGTGGCTGAGGACGTTTCAGCCGGGTCATCGAAAGGTGGCTTCAAATCCTCGGTCAAATTGGCTGAATTTCGCGGAATCCTCTATGAGGTATGCGATGAACTGGACTTACCCGAACCGGCCCTCGTTAACCCCAGTACAGTAAAAAAATGGGCTACTGGTGACGGTAAGGCAGACAAACAGAAGATGATAGATTATTGTGTTCGACGTTGGGGCTTAGAGCCCTGCGATGATAACGAAGCTGATGCCACTCACATCTTCATGTATTATATCAGAAAGAATAACATACTATAAATTTTACGATTATGAGTACGACGAGACGTCTCAAACGCGCACAGATGCGCAAAGTGGAGACTCATTTCTCAGTCTTCAGTAATATACTCATGGGATTCTATGAGTTCCTGGAGAGCACTCCGAAACCGAGTAACGAGGAAGTGAGAACCCGATTTATTAACGATGAAAACCGCTGGAAGGCGTATTGTTCCAAGAAACAACTGAGTAAAGAAGCATCTCTATTGTTCAACAAAGAGGTGTCTCAGTCGTGGGAGAATCGATACAAGCAGAAGCCGGAAAGCGAATCGACAACGAAGTAAATCCGGAAACCGCCGCCCGCAGAAATGCGCTATTCAGAAAATACATTGAACCCTATAAGAATCTGATATATTGGCTGTGCATCCAGTACAGCGATTGTTCAGAAAATGTCGAAGAGAACTACACGTTAGCTCTCACCAATCTGTTCAGAGGAATAGAGACCTACGATCCTTCCAAACCCATCAAGCCGTGGATTCATTTCGTCACCAAGAGGTTTGTCTGGAATATCAACAAAAGCAGATACCTCGAACAACAGATACAGGATGCCAGTCGAGATGTGTTCGCGTGTTGCGATGAAATCTGTGCCGATGACGAGCCCAAATGGAATGTCATGGGAATGGATAACTGGAGGGAGATGTATAGCGATGAAATACTCGCTGTGCTCGATGAGATGAAGCCTATCTACCGAGACGCGCTTCTCCTTCAGCAGGCCGGGTATTCCCTGATAGAGATTACCGACATTGAATACGAAAAGGGTACTTTAAGTTCTCGTAATATTGATACCGTAAAAAGTAGGTTGTTCCTGGCACGTCAGTACATGAAGGAAAGAATCACCCGCGATGGAAAAAGAAAAACTGACTAAACAAATAGCAACCGTCTTCACGGAAATCATAAAAAAACTGGTCAACCCCACCTTCTCATTCCCGAAAGGTGGGGCCGCGACCAGAACATTATCAACATTCGTTGCCCGCATCGAAAAAGAGTTCGGTGCAGTGACCTGTGAACGATTGGTTGACGCTTGCATAACTGGCGCCTATACTTTCAGGGAGCGTGACAACTGGACTATCAAACAAGTGTTCGGTCCGTCCACAATCCAGAGAGTCAAGGAGCAGAAACGCGGCCAGCTTTTCTACCAGAACCAGTGGCTCGAAACAGGTGGGCTTAGTCGAGGTGGATTGCTTGACCTGATTAAAGACCGGTCTGAGCATCCCCTCGCTAAGTACATCTATATGAGATCGGAGGAAGCTACCAAGCAGAGACAACTTAATCGAAAAACAGGTTTTCTCATCTGTCAGGTTTCGACTTTAGGCTGGAGCCCATTATCGGAATCTTGTCAGCAGTGCGAATTTCAAAAAGACTGCATGACTGAGACAGAGCGGAAAAACCCTGAACTATACAGATTGCGCATCGAATATGGCAACGCAGCAAAATAATTTTTTAACAGATGAGTTCCTGATGGACCTCTACTACACATGCCTGAACAATGACTACATTCTGGCATTGGTGGTAGAGCATATCGAGTTGAAGCAGCTCCCCGACAGAGACTTCCAGGCTATTCACAAGGCCATCAAGGAATACTATAAAAAGAATAAAAAGGCGCCATCCTTCAGCGTCTTGAAGCAATCCCTCACCAGACAGCGAGGTGCAATGGAGCTGCTGGATGATATTGCTGACACGGCTCATTCTTTATGGACTGATGATGCGCTTGCCCAGTTGGACGGGTACATTCGTCAAGAAAAGTTTCAGCAGGCATATAAGGAAGCCGGTGAACTATACAATAAGTCGGGGTTTATGGAGTCCGAAAAACGAATGGCCGAATACCATGAATGGGCCGAAGGGTTCAGCTTGGTATCTGCTGAGTTCGTGGATGTCGTTGGCTCGTTCAGCACTCGATTCAAAGCCAACAGACAAAAGCATAACAGCGCGTCAAAGAAAGTGCCCATCACACGCTTCTACATTGACGAGCTGGATTCCCGTAATAATGGCCGTAATCTCAGAGGTCAGTTGACTTGCTTTCTGGCGCCTTCAGGTGTCGGCAAGAGTCATATTGCCCGGTGGATAGGCAAGAACGCCTGTCAGATTGACGGCCTCAATGTTCTTCATATTCAGCTTGAAGGTTCTGAAGATGAGGTGGTTGACGCATACGCAGCTTCTCTTGTGTCCTGCAACTCGTTTAAGTATGAGACTGGTACACTGAGAGATAGTGAGGTCGAACAGATGGAGGAAATGCTCAAAGAGATTTCCGGCAACCTCCATGTCAAGTCATATCCCAAGTTCGGAGCTCATGTATCGACCATTGATGTCAACACTGCCATTCAGGACTATAAGAAACGTTTCGGTTTAAGTCCTGACGTGGTGATTATTGACTCTATGGACCTCCTGACAGATTCATCCGGCCAGCACTACACTGAAAAGGGTGAGCGCCTGAAACGTATCAAGGTAGCCAATGACCTGAAAGACTTGGCTTCCGATGAAAACGTTTGGATGGTTGTCACTTACCAGTCTACCATCGAGAATCAGGAATGGCTGAATGACGAGAAAAACGTCCTGACAACCTACAATACCTCAGAGGCCAAGGGCCTTTGCCGTCCTCTCACTCACCTTATCACACTCAACCAGTCAAGCCGTGAGGAGAAGGAAAATACCATGAGGCTTCATGTGGCAAAGAGCCGATTCTTCAAAAAGGGAGAGCCATTCAAGATTGCCACCGATTATGAACATGAGCGCTTCTACGACAGTGAGCGTACTATGCGTATCAATAGAGTTGCAGCCTGCTATGGAATGGAGAGATATACCCGGCTTTGAAGGCTATTATCAGGTGTCTGACAATGGTGAAGTGCGTAGTGTGAAGCGTACTGTATATAATTCTAAAGGCTTTTTTGTAACTCGCGAATCTCACGTATTATGTCCTAATCGACAGAGGTGCGGTTACTTAAAAGTGACACTCTGTGTTGAAAATAAGCATTATACTCGCCTGATACATCAACTTGTGGGTATGGCATTTTTAGGATATACCCTAAATGGGCATAAGCTAACTATCAATCATAAGGACGGTAATAAACGCAATAATAGTGTTGCTAATTTAGAAATCGTTTCAATGACAACAAATCGCCGTCATGCAATTATGTTAGATCTTTGGAATCAACGAGGCACGAAATCCGTGAAAGCAAAGTTGGCACCACATGATCTGGTAGAAATTCGTGCTCGATACGTTAAAGGTGGCGTGACTCAGAAAGAATTAGCCGAAATGTTTAATGTTAGCAAATCAACTATTGGCAGGGTAATTCGCTGCCAAAGATGCGATTAGTTATGTATATATCAAGAGAAAATCGAGAATACATCATCCGCGAGCTTACTCAAGAGCTTCATGGTCGAATGGATAGCAGTCGTAAGAATCTGCTTATTCCAGTTTGTCCTACTTGTGGCAAAGGAGGCTACAAGATGGGAATTTATACGGGTCCTGACACAGACAAAAAACATACATTCATGTCTCACTGTTTCAAATGCGGTGCCACTACCAGAACACTGGATGAATTGCTGGATCTTGTTGGACGTCCTGATCTGAAGATCGAAGAAACCGCGTCCTTCGCTCCGCTCGACATTCCTGATTTCTTCAAGATTGAGGAAGAGGAAATCGACGATGAGCTTTCAGTGATTGAAATGCCGGAAGACTGGAAACGGTGCTTTCGTAACCCTTACCTGAAGTCCAGAGGTTTCACCTTTGATGACTATGAAATGTTCCCGGTCGGCACCACCTGTGGGTTGAATTTCAAATTCGACAACTATGTGATATTTCCTATCTATGACAACGGCGATATTGTTGGCTACGTCTCGCGCCATATATGGCCCAAAGAGGAAATCGACAAATACAATGAACGTGCCCGCTGGAACGGCAAATATGAAATTCGGAGATACAATAATAGCACTGAGAACGATTTCGTCAAGCTCCTTTACAACTATGACTCTGTAATTAAGGACGAAACTGACACTGTGATTTTGTGTGAAGGTATCTTCGATGTCATAGCCCTTACCAGAAAACTTGACCTCTATGACAATCATCGTATTGTCCCGGTCGCAACCTTCGGGAAGAAAATTTCCCAGACTCAGATTTACAAGCTGCAATCCAAAGGTGTACGCACTATAGTTGTCGGCTATGATTCTGACGCAAGAGAAGCAACCATAAAGGCCGCACAAACCCTCTCAGATTACTTTGACGTATTCATTTGCCATCTCGCCGGAAACGGTAAAGACTTCGATGAGATGGATTTCTGGGATGTGTACGATTGCTTCGATACCGGCCTACTGACATTACGTGAATTTAAGCTACAGACAATATAATTATGGACGAACTGAAAGAATGGTTAGAGCGGAATAAAATCCGCTACTCAATTCTCGATGATGAAGTCATTGAGATACCCGGCATGGGTAAGCTGTTCTATGAGGACACAGAGCAGATCAACTCAATCTTCAAAACTGACGCTGACGGAAATCTACTCTTTAACAGTGTTGAAGAGCCTTTCGTGTTAACAGCTGAAGGAATCAATTATGTGGTCTTCAAATTTGGAGACAACTGGTACTACACGGACCTCAAAGACACATTCAGCCTGAATATCCTGAAGTTTGTGGGCGAGCGTGTTCCGTGCAAGAACCAGACACCCTTTGTCAATCTCGGAGTGCATACGCCTTTTGAACTTCTGAACGGCAGCTTCATGCCGAAAGAATGGGTCAATAAGGCGAAGTATCTCGGCCACTCAGCTCTTGGTGTTTGTGACCGTAATACGATGGCCTCGCTATTCCAGTTTCAGAAGGATTGCAATGCCGCCGGAATCACTCCTGTATTTGGCTATTCTCTGACCTTCTACGACGGCAAAGACTATGTAGACGGTAAAGTGTACGTTCAGACCCAACAGGGCCTCAGAAACCTCCTCAGAATCCAAAAAACTATCATGGTCGATAGCTCGGACCAAACCATTGACATCTCGGAGCTCTTGAATCTCGGTGAAGGCAATGTGTTTGTGTTTGGAGTCCTTTCAGCAGATTGGCTGTGTGGTCATAAGAAACAACTGGAAGACTTCTTCGCCGCCTTTGATAAGATATTCTATCAGGTTGACTTATCCGAGTATAAAGCTGAGCGTATCGACATTCGTGCTCTTACAGCAGTCAAGACATATTTCTCAGAAATCTACGGCAAGCCGAATTTCGTGAAGCCTATCTTGATTTCTGATTGCTACTATCTGGATAAGGACAATGCCAAAAATAAAATCATCCTTAACAAGGTAGCTGAGGGCGCCGCCCATGAACAGAGCGATGACCAGTATTTCAAAGATACTGATGAACATTTCGCAATATTTGAGCAGTTGTTCGACCCTGAAAAGTGGGATGTCGAGCAGATATTTCGGGAGTGTTGCGAACCTACCATAGAAATAGCCAATGGAGCTAAGGCCCGGTTTGAAACAGATCGCAACTTCATGCCTAAATATGACATGACTCCTGAAGAGGCTGAGAAATACGGCACTACTCACAATATGTTCAATGAATTGCTCGAAGAAGGGCTTCAGAGATTGGCGCCAGCCGATAAGATGGAGCAGTACCGGAAGCAGATGGAATACGAAAAGTATATCATTGAATCTACCAACAATGTAGACTATTTGCTGGTCCAGTATGATACTGTCAACTGGTGCAAGCGTAACAACATTCTGGTAGGTTGTGGCCGTGGTTCTGCTGCCGGTTCTCTCTTACTCTATCTCCTCGGCATCACCTTAATAGACCCAATAAAATATGACCTCATCTTTGAGCGATTCCTTCTCCCGGAACGAGCAGGACTCTATTCAGCCGACACCACAATTATCGGCGAAGATATTGAAAGTAATAACTTCGTCGAACTTCATGTTGAAGGTGGCAGAAAAATTCTTCTGGACGCCGACGCGGAGCTCTTGGTTAAACGCGATGGATGTGAAGGTCTCATCCGAATCTACGCCGATGAACTGAAAGAAGGAGATGACATTCTCTTCGATAACAAAGACGAATTATTCACAATCAACGAAATATAAGCATGAATGAAATCACAATCACAGACGAGATGCAGAAGGCTATCGACCTGATAGAACAGACCGACCAGCACATCTTCATCACAGGAAAGGCAGGCACCGGCAAGACTACCTTTCTGAAGCATATCGTCAACCACCTTGACAAACGATTCGTGGTTGCTGCATCAACTGGTATTGCCGCCATCAATGCTGGAGGCGTTACGCTTCATAGCCTTCTCAGAATCCCTCTTGGTACGCTTAGTCCCGACGAACCCTTGAAGGGAACGCTAACCAAAGAACGTTTCCTCCTTCTCAACAACATCGACGCTCTCATTATAGATGAGGTGAGCATGGTCCGTCCCGATGTCATGGACTTTGTAGACCGGCGCCTAAGACAGGTACGAGGCAGTGACAAATCTTTCGGTGGCGTACAGATAATCATGTTCGGAGACCTCTTCCAGCTGCCACCGGTCATCAAGCGTGAAGACGCTGAAATCCTCGATCATTTCTACGAGGGTGATTATTTCTTCAATGCCAGAGCCTTTAAGCAGAAAGGCTTCAACATTGTCGAGCTCAATCATATCTTCAGGCAGTCCGACCCGAAATTCATCAACATACTCAACAATATCCGTGTGTATAATATCACTCAGGATGATCTGGAGGCACTGGCCGAGCTTCGCGACAAATACATCAGCTCTCATTTCAACAGCAACCACATCCATATTTGCACTCATCGTAAGGATGTAGAGCAAATTAACAACAATCTGTTAGGAGAAGCAACTCATTCGTTTGAGGCTGAAATCAAAGGAGAGTTCAATATCGGCCATGCTCCGTGCGACAAAACTCTGGACATTCGTGTCGGCGCTCGTGTGATGACGCTGGTAAACAATCGTGACCAAGGTTTTTGCAATGGTTCACTGGGTGTAATCACTGATATTCAGGATGACAAGATTCTCGTTGAGCTCGACAATGGCTGTGACGTGATTGTCGAAAAATATTCCTGGGAGTGCTGTGATTACAAGCTGAAGAACGGTAAAGTCGAGAAAGAAGTCAAGGGAACATGCACTCAGTTCCCGCTCACGCTTGCATGGGCCATAACGGTTCATAAGAGCCAAGGGCTTCAATTTCCCAACATCATCATCCATACTAAGGGTGCTTTCTGCCCCGGCCAAATCTATGTGGCTCTCAGCCGATGCACCTCTCTGGAAGGTATCGCTTGCGATTCCTTCATCAAAAAGAATCAGATTCTTACTGACGAGGGGCTGCTTGCTTTCGAGAAAGCTTACAAGGCCACTGACAATTACTACGGTCCCAGAACCCAAGAAATACTGAAATAATGAAAGTCGTTAAAGTAAAACAAATTCACAGTCGCGAGGCAGTTCCAGTAGTGGACTGCTTCGTAGACAGTGGCTACTTACAGGGCCCCGGCGGATCTCTTCCCGACGTAGACATCGACTATCAGTCAGATTTACGACAGGACGTGAAAAAATACATAGAAGAACGCTACAACATTGATGGCCGCACTCGTGTATTTTCAGCCGGTACACTGACAACCCTGAAAGTCAAAGCTGCTATCAAGGACGTGGCCCGAACCATGCGAATCCCGCCTTCCATCGTAAATTACATCACCAGCATTTTCGATGATGACAAATGCGACTATACGGGAATCTTCAAACTGGCAGCGACCAACAAAAAGATTGCTAAGTTTGTAGAAGACTATCCGCAACTGTTCGAGAATATCCGTACATTGATGTTCCAGCCTCGTTCAAGTTCGGTTCACGCATCGGCCCTGCTTGTTACTCCTAGTGACATGGATGGAGTTCCTGCTGACTGTTGGGACTTCACTCCTGTAAAGAAAGTGGACGATATGCTGGTATCAGAGTTTTCGGGTTATGACCTGGACGAGTGTGGCCTGCTGAAAAATGACTGTCTTGCAACCAAGGAATTGTCTAAACTTCAGCAGACTATGGATCTCTGTAACAAGGAATACAACGCTGGTTTGACTCTTGAAGGACTTGCAACCGGAAACTGTGACGAGCCCCGTGTGTATGACTTACTAAGCGCCGGTTATACTCAGAATGTCTTCCAGCTGTCTTCTCGCGGCATGACCAAGTTCATCAAAGAAATGAAACCATCCTGCATCAACGACCTGATCGCCGTCAACGCACTGTTTCGTCCCGCCACACTGGAGAACGGCTCAACCACTGACTATGTGGACTGCAAACGTGGCGATAGGGCGCCGGTCTATATGTGGGGTACTTACAATGCGCTCAAAGACACATTCGGCCTTATCACTTATCAGGAACAAGTCGTATTCATTGCACGTGAGGTCGGTGGTTTCAGTCTCGGTGACGGTGTGAAACTGGTGAAGTTCATATCAAAGAAAAAGACTGAGAAAATTCAGGCGATGAAGGCAAAATTCATGGAGGGTGCCAAAAAGAATGGTTGCCCCGATGAAGACGCTACAGCAATCTGGCAACAGATTGAGGCTTGCGGTTCATATCTTTTTAATAAGAGTCACGCCACCGCCTATGCCGTCACTTCCTATTGTGGCGCCTACATGAAAGCCAAATATCCTACAGCTTTCTACACCGTTGCTCTTCAGTGGGCCGATGATGATGACCTCGTGCCTTTGATGAGTGAGATGGAGGCTTGTAGCAATGCTAAAGTCGTTGCCCCTGACATCAATCATAGCGGCGCCTCATTCTACACCGATTTCAGCACTGACGAAATCTTCTGGTCCCTTTCCAGCATTAAGATGCTCGGTACCAAGGCTGTCGATTGGATTATTGCTGAGCGTGAAAAGAATGGCCCGTTTGAAGGTATCTGCAATTTCATCGATAGAGTATTCAAATATAAGCTGAAAAAGTATGAATACTGGGATGATCCGGACAATGAAGAGGAAGCCCAGCGATGCCCGGTCAATGCCCGTCACGTCCGCAATCTCATCCTCGCCGGTTGCTTTGACAAGGTAGAACACGCCCTCTCAGTAGTCGAGCGTTATGCGATACTGGAGAAGGCCGCTGAGCACCTTGGCTTCGACATCAATCCTGAGGAATATCCGGCAGACCTCATCGGTAAACACTATTTCTGGAGTCAGCAGCAAATCAAAGTGTCGGGTATCGGCGCTGTCGATTATCGTAGACTGTTCGACAATTCTGAAATCAAACCGAGCGTTAAGGGTTATCCTTATCTCAGCCTGAAAGAAGTGGCCGACGATGACAGCGATGGCCGTAAGGCTTCAATCGCTGCTACAGTCGTGGAAGCAGAGGAGAAGAAATTCAAGAGCACAAAGACAGGACGCACTGAAACATTCTGCAAGCTTACCCTTCAGCAGAACAATGACCTTTGTGAATGTACGGTCTGGCCGGAGGAATACGACAAATTTCGTCCGTTCCTCACTACCGCAAAGAACAAACTCATCGTATTCTCCGGCATCGTGAAATATTCCGATTACACCGGCAAGAATAATCTACAGTTCACCCGCAATTCAAAAATGGAAATCTTATGAAAAAGAAACCCATAATCATTGCATTGGTAGGAGCTTCGGGAAGCGGCAAAACCACTCTCTCGCTGTATCTCCAGGACAAGCTGGCTATCCCGGCGGTCTGCTCCTATACAACGCGCCCTATGCGCCCCGGAGAGGTTAACGGACGTGAACACTGGTTCGTCACTGAAGCTGAATATGAGCGTATGGCCGCAGCAGAAAGTCTCCTGGCCTACACTAAATTCGGCGGTTATCATTACTGGACCTTAGAGAGTCAAGTGGCTCAGAATCTTATCACAACGTATGTCATTGATGAAAAGGGGCTAATCGAACTGAAGAATAAATGGGGAGAGAAATATGAAGTCTTCTCAATCTACATTACTCGACCCAACACTGATGACATTGATCAGCATCGCAGAGACCGTGACAATGAGCGCGTCCAGTTCGATGACTATGACGTTGCCCTTATCAACGACCGAGACCTCAATACATTTCTACGTTACGCAATTACAACAATAGCAAAATATCTACAATAATGGCAGCTCCTAAACAAGAATACATTCCCTTCGTTGGGTTTGTGCTGGACTTTGAGACCGGTGGTCTGAAAAGTCAAACATCTGCAATCACTCAGATTTCCCTTCGCGCTATTCGTCTCGACACATTCGAGACACTGGGAGTCTTCACACGCTACGTTTATCCCTACAATCGTAAGGAAGTCAAAGGCACCGCTCCTAAACGCAAGGTGTTGAAAAACAAATATGATGCCGCTCAGGAAACTCCTATGGACTATGAGGAGAAGGCCCTGGAATATTCGGCCATCAAAATGGACACGCTCTATTCTCAGGGTGTGACCATCGAACAGGTGGCTCAGGATGCCCTGCAATGGATGAAGGACATGATACCTGAGAAAACACCCAAGAGTCGCAAACCCATCATCATCGGCCAGAACATTTGGTTTGATGAAGGTTTCCTCTGCCAAATGTTTGAATACGCCGGTCTCACTAAAGAACTCTCCAAGATTCTCAGAGGCTACGAAGACTTCTATGGCAACTGGCACCCCCAGGTAATCGACACCATCCACCTCGGCAATCTCGCTCTCGGTCAGAATCCGGCAGTCAATTCTTTCAAGCTGGAATTAATGTGCGAGATGCTTGACATTGAGCTGGATGACGCGCATGACGCTGAAGCCGATGTAACGGCCACTACGAATGTCCTCGCTGAACTGACCAAACGCATGAGAAGCGTAGGCGGTGTTTCTGAGGGCGATGATATTCAGATGAATAAAGTCGAAAAATCCCGCAAACATTTCAAGATATGACAGAAGACATAATCAAGGACGGTGAGGCCGTCGAGCAGCCGTTAGAACCAGTCCACGAATCCATCGTAGAGTTCAAAATGCTCTCAGATCGGACAGTGTACCAGGTTCTCAGTGAACGCAACAATGAGGTGATGGTCGAAATCTCTGGATATGACCTTCAAATCAAATTCAATCTGGAACACATCAACTGCGTACAGGACATTGAAGCTGCCGCAGGAGGACTCACTCAAGTGTTCCGAGAGATCATCACTGAGCAGCTTCTGGAACACAAACAAAAGGATGATTGACTGACTATTCCTAATAAACGAGCCTTGGTAATTAAGCCAAGGCTCTCAATTAGGAAAGGCAATGGAAAATCAGCAATTAAACGAAAAAGAGAAGCTGTTCTGCGAGTTGTTTATGAACGGCACGGCTCCTTATGCTGGTAATGCCCTCAAGTGCTATTCCGAAGTGTTCAAGGATGACGGAATCAATGCTAACCATCGTGCCAAGACGCTCCTTCGTAAGCCCGCAGTGAAGGCTTACATCAAGGAAATGGAGGAGATGGACGCTGAACAAGCGGCAGGCATGAAGCGATACCTCACCCAGAACCTGATGCGAATCATAGACGAAACCTCGACGGCTCAATTCTATGATCGCCGTGGCACGTCTCTCTCCCCGGCCCCATTGAGAAGTGTGGCCGTGAGTGCTGCAAAAGCCTTGATGGATATGTACCCTGTTAAGGAAGCCCAAGTAAACAAATTGAATATTGAAGGTGATGGTGCTGAAGGCGGCGTTACTATCAATGTTATAGTTCCTGATATGACACCAAAAGAAGACCCGAAAGCATGACCGAGGTAATCATTTCAAGTTTAGTTAGCCTCGTTCTTGGTATCGGGTCTACTATCTTGTTCTATCCTCAGACACGGAGAGAAAAGAATCTCCAGAATGAGGCCAAACAATCTGAGGAGTGGAAGAAACTCTACGATGAAGAACGCTCAGCACGTGCAGAAGACCATAAAGAATGGGAAGCTGACAGACTGAGAATGGACACAAAAATCGACGAACTTTATGCTCAAATCACGAAACATCGAGATGAGAAGGCCGCTATTAATAAAGAGAAAGCGGAGATGGCTATTGAGTTGACTCGTCTGAAGATGTTGAAATGTGAGGTTGTCAACTGCCCGAACCGCAAACCACCTACAGGTTATTGACAATTATGAATAAAGTTACAATCATATCTTCGCCAGAGCTGTCTGAAATGAAGCTCGAAGATTTGGCCGGAAGACAAGGCGAGATTGCCGAGCCCGTTTATGACAAAACAACCGGCGTCATCAGAGGCGCCTGGATAAAGCTCAACGGCGAGTCCTATCTTCAGGAACAGGAATGGTTCATTCCTATAACATCACTCGGAAAATGACAACAATTAAAAACGGAAGTAGAGGTCAGGACGTCAAACTTCTTCAGCAGAAACTTCATCTAACTGCTGACGGTGTGTTTGGCCCTTTGACCGAAACTGCTGTCAAAAACTTTCAGAAAACGCATGGTCTGACTGCCGACGGTGTAGTGGGTCCACAGACATGGGCTGCTCTCGGAGTCTCAGGTCGTACCATTACTGAAATCATTGTTCATTGTGAGGCAACTCCAGAAGGCGAAGAATTTTCTCGCAGCACTCTGGAGACTTGCCATAAGGTGCGCAAATTTTCAGCGTACACATATAACGGAAGAGTCGAGCACATTGGCTATCACTATGTAATTCATCTTGACGGTTCTATAGAATCTTGCAGACCTGAGAATATAGTTGGATGCCATTGTACGGGTCACAATTCACATTCAATCGGTATAAGTTATGTTGGTGGCTGTCCTCCGCGCTCAGTTAATGACTGGATGCACAAGGCCAAAGACACCCGCACACCGGCCCAGAAAGCCGCACTGTTGAAATTGCTGAAGGAACTTAAAGCCAAATATCCTATGGCAAAGATATACGGCCATAGGGATTTTGCCAACAAACCATGTCCCAGCTTCGACGCCAAAACCGAATACAAGAATCTATGAAAAAGTTACCCGTAATTTTGATAGTAGTCGCGGCACTGCTATTACTCGTCTCCGCTTTTTGGTTAGGACGCAAGACTGCATCAAGGTCCTCGCCTGACATTGAGACGATTGAAGTTAGAGATACCGTCATTGACACCATTCCGTATCTTCAGCCTATCCCAGTAGACAGCACGGTGCTTCGGTATTCAACCGTTAAACTGCCTGTGAAAGATACTATCTATGTGAAAGGGGCTGAGACTGTTAGAATAGACAGTGTGGCCGTTGAAATACCTATCACACAGAAAGAATACAAGGATAGCACGTATCAGGCATGGGTCAGTGGTTACAATGCGAATTTAGACTCCATTTACGTATTTCCTAAAACAATTACCATCACTAACCGGATTCGAGACGCTCCCAAACGCTGGGGCCTTGGAGTCCAAGTCGGGGTAGGATATAACTGGAGCCATAAAATTCAGCCATATATAGGAATAGGCATAAGCTACAATATCCTAACTTGGTAATAAAATTTACATAAAGCTCAAACTCCCCGGTTTGGGCTTTGCTATTATTAATAAAATCCACAACAATTATGAAACTCAATATTAAAGACCGCCTCTACATTCCGCAGCTCCTTCCTGCCAATGGAAACTTCTCGGAGTTTGCGCTGAAACGCTCTATTCTTGGCAAGGTGGGCATCACCGCCGAGGACAAGGAGAAATTCCAGATCAAGGAAATCCCCGAAGAGAATCGCATCGTATGGGATAGCGAGAAAGACCTTCAGGAACCTCTCGAAGTTGGTTTCACCACTCAGGAGCTTGACTTCATCCGCAAGGGTTGTGAAGCACTCGTAGATACCCCGAAGCCGGACGATTTCTGGATAACCGTAGAAAAGCTCTACAACAAATAATTCGGACTTGTGATTCATGCGTTATAAAGATGGCCCCTGCCGGAAATGGCAGGGGCTTGTTGTGTCTGTACCTATGATGTGCAGTTATGTGCAGTAGGGCAGCGGATATGGGTTACGCGATATTCTTAACAATATTTAACTATTCCGACCTCTAAATATATTTCTTTTTTCAAACATTTTGTGCTAATTTTGCCTATAGAAACTGAATCCAACTCCTTTGGTTTGGTTCTGTGCTGACTCGAATGTGCTGTTATCTGTGCATTTTTGAAGAATAGGGTTCGGCTCAAATGGCTGATAATCACAGAAGATATACTTGGAATGGAAATCCACCCTCCAAGGCAACAAGAAAAGAATGCAATTAACTTTTAATAAGTTGATTGCATTCTTTTTTATAATATCCAAGTACAGATGACAAGGTTTTAGGAGATGGCGATGCGGATTATTCGAGCAGGATGTCGAAATGATCGCACTTGCCTGTACGGTGTGCCAGATGCTTTGTTGCATCGGATATGCCGAAAAGAGGTGAATAGGTGCTTACTGATATGGTCTTGCCGTCGGGTTTGAATTCAAGTATTCTGAGCCAACCGTCGCCGCCGTTTCCTTCCCATCCTCCTCCGAGCACTTGCACGTTGAACATCATCTGATGCAGTTTCTTACCGTCGGCATTATCGTCAACCCGATATGCCACAGAATCCTCAAAGTCGCCGGGATGACCGGTATGACCACAGATGGCCAATATAATGTTGTGCGACGGTTGAAGCAGCTTGTCCCATACCTGTTGGCCCCAGTTGCGGGGTGTTATAGCATAGTTTTCGTTGTCGGTGTATTTGGCGGTGCGTTCTTTAAGCAGAGAGTGAGTCATATAGATTACCTTATGTTTTTTGAAACGATCCTGATTGATGAGAGTGGCAGTCCATTCAAGCACTTCGTCACGTGGGGCAAACTCGTTGCAGACCACAAGTATTTTCCCCCATTCGGGTGTCTGGAATTCAAAGGCAGCGTTTTCAAGCGATTCTATTCCGGAACGATTTGGATGTACAGCCACGATGCAGTCATACCAGGCTTTGTTTCGTTCTACGGGAAAATATTCGGGGAAATTGGTATTGCCGTTTTCGGAGTGACGGTAACCATATTCATGGTTGCCTGTGCAGATGATATAAGGCACCTTATTGTCCAGACGGCCGAATGAGCGGGATACTTCCTGCCACATTTCTCGGGAAGTCTGGTTGAGCATATTGCGGTTGCGCACAATGTTGTCGTTCTGTTCCACAAGATCTCCGGTACAAAGCACTGCTTTTATGTTGAGATTGTCGATATTGTCGGCAATCCACGCTGTCTGTAATTCGAAAAGCGGCTGGTTGATATCGTATTTTATATATCCCTGAGGATCACCAAGCAGAATCATACTGAACGATTCAGGATTTTGCAGGTGTTGCTGATCGGCGCGGTGTTGGGCTGATGTGCATAAGGCGACAGTCAAAATAGCCACAGCAGTCAGAATAGTTTTCATGTCAACAAAGTTTTCGGTAGATTTGAATTGGTTATGATTGGTTATTGATAAAGTGACGCAATGTATCGAGGAGGCTGAGCCAACCCAGCCTAAAATTACTCGCAAGTTAATAAATAAAATTGAAATAGCAAACGATTGTGGAAAAATCATTAACTTTGCAGTTTGGGAATGTGCCTTGATTTTTATGAGAGTCAAGGCGCAGAATGGATTCCAGCGATTTTACTATGCTTAAATTTTTAGCCAATATCATACAGTTGATTCTTTCACCGGCTCAGGGTTGGGAGGATCTTGCGGAGGATGACCGTATGGCTGACGGCCGCCGCGGCGATATTAATATCCGTCGTCTTTATTTCAGTTGTTTTATTCCACTGATTGCTTTTGTAGCGGCCACATCTTTCGTGAAGATGATTTACGATGGCGGCCCAACGTTTCTTGAAGCTCTCCAGACGTCGATTATTGAATTTTTCTCGCTGTTTCTCTCGTATCACCTTGCAGTCTACGCCTTTTCATGGGCCGTGCCCCGGCTGGTTCCTCAGGAGGAGAAAGCCGATAACCGCCGTTGTGCCATCATGATTCTCTACTGCATTTCGGTGATAGCGCTGATTTTCATGCTCGGTAATTTGATAAAAGTGTCGCTGGCGTTAATACAGTTCCTCCCTTTATATGTTCTGTTTATATTGTGGAAAGGCGCCGGCTACGTCGGAGTGACTGAAAAGAATATCGGGCTGTTCATGATTATGGCTTCGATGGCAGTGCTCGGGTCGGTCTATGGCCTAAGTTTCATCTTCAATATTCTTATGTAATGAAATTCAAGGAAGTTAACATAAAGAACCGCAGGGCAACCTTTGATTACGCCATAGGTGACACCTACACTGCAGGCATAGTGCTCACCGGCACGGAGATCAAGTCGATCCGTCAGGGCAAGGCATCGCTGGCCGATACTTTCTGTTATGTGAACAATGGCGAGGTGTGGGTGAAGAACATGTATATCGCCGAATACTTCTATGGCACATACAACAACCACACCGAGCGGCGCGACCGAAAGCTGCTGCTCAACAAAAAGGAGATACGCGATATTATGAAAAACGGCAAGGAGTCGGGATTCACCATCGTGCCTCTGCGCCTTTTCATAAGTGAACGCGGCTATGCCAAATTGGTTATCGGGATAGCCCGTGGCAAGAAGGAATATGATAAACGCCAGTCGATAAAGGAGCGTGAGGACGCACGTTCCATGGCACGATTCTTTCAGAAATAAGGATTTTTGAATGGAGTTTCCCGCGGAATATCTTGATTTCGTGAATGAACATCGGGGTGACGATCCGGTGCGATTGCGTCTGCGGTTTCATGATGATGCCCGCGAATGGATCCCTTATGCCATTAACAATATCTCCGCTTTAAAAAAGTGCGCGAAATTTCGGCTTCGCGACGGAGAGGATTTCACACCACGGGTAATCCCTCTCGAAGTTTCGGCCCAGCAGTCGACATCGGCCGAAGTGGCGTTGCTGCACAGCCGGTTGGCCGGAGAGGCGCATAGGGTTCTTGATATGACCTTTGGCCTTGGTCTTGATGCAGCAATGATGAGTTCCATGCATGGGCGCACGGTTCTCGGGTTTGAGCTTCAGGAACTGCTTGTCGATGCTGCTGAAGTCAATTTTGCAGAAAGGCCTAATGTGGATGTAATCCATGGTGATTCTGTTGAGTATATCAGGAATTATACCGGACTCCCCTACGACCTTATCTTTATCGACCCTGCAAGGCGCGGCGACTGCGGTCAGCGCCTCTTTAATCTTCATGATTGTCAGCCCGACCTCATAGAGCTGCTTCCTCTGCTAAAACGAAATGGCAAGATGATATTGGCCAAGCTCTCGCCGATGCTCGACGTTACACAAACCTTGCGTGATCTGCCCGGCACTACCCAGCTTCATGTTGTCGAGGAAGGCGGCGAATGCAAGGAACTCTTTGCCATGATTTCAGCAGAGCCTGTTTCCGAGCCGGAGATTGTAATCGATCGATTCACTGCCGAAGGGCTCCGGCAATGGCCTTTCACCCGTCAGGAAGAGGCATCGGCCCAGAGCCGTATGCTTAACTCTATGCCTCGTTTCGGCCAATGGTTGCTCGAACCGTCGGCGGCAACGATGAAAGCGGCTCCATTCAATCTAATATCCGCGAAATTGTCTGTAGATGTTCTGCATGCCAACACGCACCTTTATATAGCCGACAACCCTGTGAGGGATTTCCCCGGTAACGCATACAAAATCCTGGAAGCGTTGCCGCTATCTTCGTCGGTGCTGAAAACGCTCGGACGTACCTATCCCAAGGCTGAAATAGCCGTGCGGAATCTTAAAGGATTTACACCTGACTCGCTGCGCAAAAAATTAAAAATAAAACAAGGAGGCGACATACGAATATATGCCGCCACCTTATCATTCCCCTCGGGAGCTGCGCCTGTAATTTTAGTTACA
>ERZ779776.303-NODE-303-length-19547-cov-3.462087_pt1 | contig 19547 bp, 28 predicted proteins | sample MGYA00511098_ERZ779776 | MGnify/ENA primary metagenome ERZ779776 (study PRJEB29588, sample SAMEA2149318) | human gut metagenome | biome: human gut; feature: human-associated habitat; material: faeces | place: Denmark | collected 2008/2010 ...
CCGCGATGAGGGAGGGGGTGTGATTTTAAAGACCTCCCCCTATACCTTTTTGAGTATCTACAGTAAGCCTATAGCAATCATTGCAAGTGCAGAAATGAATCACATGAACATAAAAAGTTTTAAAGTCAAAGAACTAAAAGAAAATAAGGCGAGATAGACCACTAAGCCTTGTCTCGCCTTACTCACTTAAACTGTTCTTTTCACTTTCTTATAAATGTTCATGAAATCGTATTGAATAATTTCATCAATTGCTCTTTCAATTTCTCGATTGTTTTCTTCATCTGAAAACTGTTCAGAAGTTCGAGCGATTCGAGCAAGATAAGCGCAAGAATTGTATCCTTTTTCCACATCAAACAAGAACCAATCGGAGAACTGTTCAAATGGATTGTAAGGATTGTCAAATGTAGTAAGAGCACAATTACCATTCATACCAGTCACCCCTTTCAATTCAAGTATTTAGATACAGTGGTTGATGAAATTCCAAGAGCTTCCGCTATTTCAGATGTACTGTAACCAGAAGCATTCATAGATGCTATCTTATTCTGTTTAGCAGTGCTGAGTGTAGTGGTAGCTCTTGGAGTAGCTCTTTGTCTGAGACTATCCATATCTACATTATTAATAATCTGGGTAAGCTTACTTTCACTGATAGCGCCAGCCTGAATAGCTTCCCATTCGCGATCTGTGATTTGGATAGTTTCTCTTTTTGCACCAACAATAGCCCGGGCTTGAGTAAGAGCTTGCTGACTTGCTTTTTTAATTTCAGCTTTTGTCATATCCGGGTTATCTTGTTTTTTGGCAGCCACCACAGCATTAGCCATAGTCTGGGCCTGTCGCTCTCTTGGGGCATTCTTAAGTGCCACATTGAGCTTGGCGTTTAAAGAATCAACTTCTGCCTGGTAGGTCTCTTTGGCGGTAGACGAATATGGAACTTTCCCAGTAGCAAGAATTTCTAGACGGGCTTGATTACCTAGGGCCTTCATTTTATTAGCATAGTTCGCATATGCACGCTCTATAGGTGTATCAGCTTCTGAAACCAAAGTATAGGCATCTTTTGCTTCCGCCATCTTCGTGCTTGGCTGAGTTCGAACCTTAGTTTTACCGGTTCTTTTATCGGTATAAATAGGGTCATCAACCGTCTTCCATACCAATTCACCAGTTTCTTCATCAATTCTAGGACTGCCTTGACGCTTAACAACAGATACTTCGGATTTAGCTCTGGAAATCAAGGTAGAGGCGCCTTCATGATATTTGCCATCCTCATCAACAGCACCTTGATATTTCTTTTTCAGCGAACTAATGCCATTGTCGATTTCACTTTGCTTATAATCCAGCTTGTGTTTTTCCGCGTCAATAACAACCATACTGTGACGAACAGCTCTGGCAAGTTCATCCTGAGTGGCACCTTTCAAAGTCATATCCGTAATTAGGTTAGAGATAACGCCCATTTCTTTCTGCGTATTTCTCATCTGTTTGAAAGTGCCTTCCGGTTTGCCGCCATATTCCAGCTTAGGGTCAAATCCCTCAAGACCCTTTAAAGGGGGAGTTGATGTAATCTTTACCTTGCTGTTTCTGGAATTACATAGTATTACCATAACTGTGTCGCCATCAAAGTCAGCCCCCGACAAACGTTCAGCAACCTTACTATTGATACCTATTGCATCTTTTGGAGTATTGCCCAGAACACGACGAGCTTCAGCCTGTTTATTATTAACAGTGAGAATCGGAATCTCAAAAGTACCGCCATGTGGGTAACGAATCAGAGCGACCGTCTCACCGTTTTTATAGTTCGGTGCATAAACCTCGTTATCTTTCATTGAAGTAATCGGTAGAATAACCTGGTACTTCTGTCGAGGCAATGCGGCAGCCTGAAGATGTACAGCAGCCGAGTCACAGTCGTCGGCAAAAGATCGTAATAGCGATTTCTTGACTGTTGGATTTGTCAATGAACAAATTTCATCAAATTCTGCCATCTTATCAGATGCTGCCAAATTAAGCTGTTTATTGACTAAAGTTAAACTCTGCTTCGAAAGAAACTGAGAGGGGAGCTTATCCGCCCATTCACCCCAATCGCCTTCTTCAGCACGCTTATTGATAAGCGAAAGCTGTCGCTGACCATTGGCGTCGGTGTAATAACTTTGTCCACCAGCTTTAATAAGAGAGCCGAAAGGATTATCTGGATCATCCTTAATCTTTTTCAAAACATCTTCAGTTGGCGTTCCTCTTTTTTTATTGGTATTAAACAGAACATCAACACCATCCGGCAGATCATCAGAGTAAACGGCCATCCCTTTGAGATATCTGTTTCCATCCACAAGAATCCTAACCTGCGCATAATGCGAATTACCTAAAGAAAGGTCTTCAACACCACGGCGAAGTTCAATTACACCATCCTTATGCATTCCGCCATCTTCGGCATAACGGATTTTTAACCTACTGGAATCCATGCTCTTAGGATATACAAATTTATCAAAGGTATCTCCGCCATCATGAGAAACATAATCTCGAACCGAATGAACATTTTCGAAATTGTAAATTTCTTTGTGTTCTGTTCCGGGAGGACAGAGAACTTTGATATTAGTCTGTTTGCCGGGATTCGTAACCTGCGGGACGCCTCCACCGTAAACCGGATAACCCTCCATTTGTAAAATATAAAGAGCCTGGTTCATCTTCTCTTTGGAAATTCCAAGCTCTCTTTCGACTCCAGTGCCAATATCGATCATGCCTTTTTCATCGACTTGCTTTTTCAGAAATTCAGCAGTTGTCTTGGCCTGATTCATACGGGCTTCCGAACTCTCATTTAGAAGGGAACGGACAGACGAATCATTTGCAAATCCCATCTTCTCAGCAATTTCGTTTAAGCTATAGCCTTTTTCACGAAGAGCTTTAGCTGCTGATACGTCAGCAGATCTGCGTTCATCTTTTGCTAAGCTCATTTGAGTTCGAAACTGTGTTGTGCTCAATCCCATCGACTTTGCAATAGCAACTTCTCCAGTGTAGGTCTTTCCATCCTTATCGGTGAAAGTAAAACCGGATTTCTTCATTTCCTCAACTCTGGACAGAAAATCTCCGCTATGCTGATAAGGGTTATCTCCAGAACCCCATGGATAACGTCCAGATCGTCTGGGCATACCGTAATGCATTAAAATATCATCCGTGAGACTCATGGATTTAACCCTCCTGTTCTTGAATTTTTTGTATTACCTTATCAAAAGTGATGATCTTGTCCATGATTGGAACAATATCTTCAGCAGTCGGTGTGTGATAGAGAATTTCGTTGTTTTGGTATAAACGAAGTTCAATATCGATGTTTGAAGGCTTCATTTTATACTCCAAACAAAAAAGAGCAGCATATATTTCAAGCTGCTCCATGTGAGCCGGTACAACACCGGTTTTTAAATCATGGATACGAAGCATATTATTTCGATAAACAATCGTATCCGCTGTGCCAAAACAATTTTCTGAATAGAATAAAATCTGTTCAGGAATCATCCGAAAACTAATAGCATCATTAACATACATGTTCAATGTTTTTTGAGACTTCGGCAATTTCTGTCCAAGCCGAATACATTGACATGCAAAATCGTGAAGCACTGTTCCTCGCTGCGTAGCCAGAAATTTTGAATAGGCGTCCGCAACTTTGGATTCATCGTAGTTTATCCAATGATATTTGCTGGCACCAAGAAAAGCGTGTTGCCCTTCAAGATTGGAATGTTTGTTGAAGATCATTCAGCACTTCCTCCTCGTTTTCAGGGCAAATGAATCTGGAGAAAGACATCTCATTCATTTTGCCTACATAGTATTCTTGGTTCGGCTGCTTTTTTGCGCCAGCGCTTTGCTTGCATTCCAGGGTGGCCCATTTATCTCCGTAATAAACGGTGAGATCGGGAAAACCCTGAATATAACACGGATCATTTTTTACAACGATGCATCCGGGAAAGAGTTTTTTGAGCTTCTTAATAAGCTTGGATTGAAATTGACTTTCAAGCATGAGATAAACGGACCTCCTTTCATGTGATTTTGCCAAACGTAAGAGAGGATGCATATCTTTAAAAATTAGCTCTTTTACTCCTCTCTTCATAAAAGGCCATGTTTTTTTCGCGCGGCATAAAAAGCATAAAAAAAAGACCGAGACACTCTTTTAAGCATCTCGGTCAAAGTATGAATATTTAAGTTAACTGTTGTTTCTAAGATAACGAATCAAAATCCATATCAACCACAAACCGCCTGTACATAGTACAAGTACGAAGTCTAACAGCAGACCACCAAAGCTTCGCTTTTTACCATTCTTACTCATTTATTTTCTCCTTTATTAAATCACTCATTATCATTTGGGTCTTCATTTTTACTCGCTATAAAATTAGAGCCTATAATAGAGCCAAGAACTGCTACAATGCTTGCCGCCACACCTCCTGCAATCCCAAGCACTTTTAAACGATTATTGGCTTTCTCATAATCTTTTCTGGATACTTCATCAGCAACTGCTTTCATTTGGTCGAGTATATAAGTTTTTTCCTCAAAAGTGAGATCTTCTTCGTGAAGAATTTTTTCAAGGGAATCCATCACTCGATTGTACATGTCGTAACAGACTTGCGTGCTCTCTCGGTCATCCTGCATTGTCTCTTCTAAAATACCTCGATACTCTTTCATAATATCGAGAGAAGCAGATGCAAAATTTGGAAATTGCTCTAAAGCCTTCTTAGCAACCTCAGGGTCCATCTTAGGAATCATTGAAGCAAAAGCAATTACCTTATCCTTTGTAAGATGACGAAAATCTGGAATATCTAATTTCTTAAGCACTTGAAGTTCCGTATACGGACGACTCATTATCACCCCTTCTTTCCAGGGGCAATAAAAAAGTGCGCCCCTACATGAGAGACGCACCGAAAAAGTGCTAACTCTCATTGTTGCCACACAATCTCAATCAAGTCGCAAAGGGACAAATGAAATGAGTAAAGAGAGAAAACACTTTTTACCAAAGCAATTTTCCCTTAACGACTCGAAAAATATTCGATTGTGTGGCTATTACAGTATAGCACGATTCTTTGAAAAAGAAAAGGACTTACCTGTAAAAAAGACTTGACTTTTTGATTGATTTGTGCTATAAAACCGGCTTATGGCCAAAAGCCCACTTTACTTGCCCTTATTTATATAAATATTGAATTTTTTTATCGCAATTAATAAGAAATAAAAGTGGGCAAGTGGGCAAAACAGTACTTTTTTAACACTTGATTTGCGCAAATCGGCCATTTTGGGGTAAAAAACGCCAAAAAAGTGCCTTTTTCAGAAAACGCATCCGAATTTTTCTGCCCACTTTTGGTTTTCAAAAACGGGCAAAAGCCCACTTTTTTTTGGCCAAAAATCGGAAAATTTGTCCGTACAAGTCCCGAAAATTCTTCAAAAATGGTCAAAGCCCACTTTCGTCAAAACAAAACCGGGCAAAATTCACTCCATTTTTCAGCTTATACGGACGCATCTTTGCTACCTCCAAATCCGGCCGGTCTTTTTATCAATCAATACTATCCGTCCCTCAATCTCAAAGTCCGCCAACTCACACAAGTAAAACAGGGTATGCAGCAGTCTATGAAATCTTTCATCCTCTCTTTCAAGGTTTCTAAGAGCCTCGAAAGCAGTAGGGTCTGAATATCCCTCAGCATTGCAGCGAGGATTATTGCGATCACCCATAATTATGTCTCCTTCTTATTAAATATGTTTCAAGACTGCTACCCCCGCTTTCAAACTTGCCGGAACATCGATCAGTCTTTGATTTTTGCTTCCTCTAAATTGCAAATCCAGAGAACGCTCTTCTTGTACGAACAAGCCGTCAACCAACACATCAATTTCTTTCAACAGTTTATCAGCCCATCCGTACAAGTCTTCAAAAAGATAACCAGTGTAACACCAAACTGTGAGCCCCATCTCACGAGACTTCTCAGCAATCATGCTACACTGGTCAATCTGACAAAACGGTTCTCCGCCTTAAACCGTAATACCGTCTATATAATTTTTATTTCTTCCAATATCGTTAACTAACTTATTTATATCAACGAGTTTGCCTCCGTCAAATGAATGAGTCTGGGGATTGTGGCAGCCTGGACAGTGATGCGGACATCCTTGCGTAAATATCACGTACCGGATTCCTTTGCCATCTACAATCGATTCCGTTTCAATTCCCGATATTCTGAGTAACCTGGTGTTTGACACGATCCCGTTCCTCCGCTCTCTTAGCATCATTCCATTTGTCAAGCGTGCCAACAAGATAACCGGTTATGCGTCTGATTCGTTCGAAGGGAACGTCGTTATGCAGAATATAAGTCAGGGTAACTTCCTCATCATTTTCAATCTTGATTTTCAGACCGACAAGCTTGTCGCCGTATTTCTCTCGAGCCATTTCTGCATAGGCATCGATTTCCTTTTGCTCCAGGATACCGTTTTCAACTTTAATATTCATTACTTGATCCTCCTAATCGTTTCTTTGATTTCGACATTCTCAGTTCGTCCGCAGCAGGGACAAACATCATTAATAATTCCGTTGTAGCCACAAAGTGGATCTCTGTCTACGGGGTGATTAATGCTCCCGTAACCGATACCGGCTTCTTTCATATGACGGACAACCCGCTCGAATGCAGCTAAGTTCTTTGTTGGATCTCCGTCTAATTCAACATATGAGATGTGGCCGGCATTCGTAAGAGCATGATAGGGCGCCTCAATATCGATTTTCCTTAGGGCGGGCAAATGGTAATAAACAGGTACATGAAAGCTATTGGTGTAGTATTCACGGTCTGTAATCCTGTCAATAATTCCAAATTTCTCTCTGTCAGCTCTCAATAAACGTCCCGCTAAGCTCTCAGCAGGTGTAGCCAGGCAAGTCACATTCATAGTAAACTGCCGGCTTTTTTCATCGCAGTATTTACGGATATGTCCCACAATTTTTAAGCCGAGTTCTTGAGCCTCCTCGTTTTCTCCGTGATGCTCACCTATCAGTGCTACAAGACACTCTGCAAGACCACAGAAGCCTATTGACAATGTTCCGTGTTTTAGCACTTCACCGACTTTATCGTCCGGACCGAGGATTTCCGAGTCCATCCAGACTCCTTCACCCATAAGAAATGGAAAGTTTCGGGCAACTCTCGACGACTGGATTTCGTATCGGTCAAGAAGCTGCTGCATAGCTGCATCAAGCATTTCATCCAGCATAGTAAAGAATTCGGAAATATCTCCTTTTGCCATAATGCCGAGTCGAGGTAAATTAATTGAAGTGAAACTCAAATTACCTCTTCCTGGTGCAACTTCACGAGTGGGATCATAGACATTACCCATAACACGAGTACGGCAGCCCATATAAGCTACTTCTGTTTCAGGATGATTCGGTTTATAATATTGGAGATTAAATGGCGCATCTATGAAAGCAAAATTCGGAAAAAGCCGTTTAGCGCTTACTTTCATTGCCAATTCAAATAAATCATAGTTCGGGTCTTCCGGATTATAGTTGACTCCTTCTTTTACACGGAATATCTGAATTGGAAAGATAGGGGTCTCGCCATGTCCAAGACCAGCCTCCGTGGCCAACAGAAGCTGTTCAATTGCTAATCGGCCTTCCCATGATGTGTCTGTTCCGTAATTAATAGAACTGAACGGCACCTGAGCACCCGCGCGAGAATGCATCGTATTCAGATTATGGATAAAACCTTCCATAGCCTGATAAGTGTCTCGAGTTGTCTTTTCCATTGCATAATCCAATATCCAAGATTTGTTTTTTAGGCCGTTGAGCTGCTCGCAGATCTCATAACCCTCTTTCAAATACCTGTCATAAGTGTATCGAACGCCTTCAGCCATAGCATAATCAAAATCTACAACACTTTGGCCACCATGCTGGTCATTCTGATTAGATTGAATCGCAATAGCAGCCAACGCAGCATATGAACCAATGCTTTTGGGCCGTCTTAAGTGACCATGACCTGTATTGAACCCGTTTTTGAACAGCTTTTTTAATTCAATCTGTGTGCAGGTAGTTGTCCAAGCATAAAAATCTAGGTCATGTATGTGAATCCAACCATCTCGGTGAAGCTTTGCGATTTCCGGGCGAACCAAATACTCAAGATTATACTCTTTAGCGGTATTTGCACCGTATTGCAGCATAGCCCCCATAGGGGAATCACCGTTAATGTTGGCGTTATCTCTTTTTAAATCACTGTCTTTTGCCTGAAGAACAGTAATGCTATCAAAAATAGCTTTTACTTTATCTCCAAATCGCTCATTCATAGCAAGTCCTCCTTAAATATCATTCTGTTGCCGGTGCAAGCTATGCTCCGTATTAAATCCATCCGGATATCTAGCTTTCAGTTTATTTACATTCATCTGCATCACAGTCTCCAAATCATAGCCAATTGCATCAGCGCTTACGGCAAGATACCAAGCTACATTGCCAAGTTCCTTTGCCATATGTTCACGATCTAATTCGTGACCTTGAAACAGATATTTTTTCAAAATATCAATGCACTCGCCAGCTTCACCGTTTAATCCCATCAATCCGTTTTCTAATTGCTGAATCGGAGACAGGGATTTGTTGGCAGTGCGTAGTGCATTTTTCTGGTATTCGTTAATTGTCATCTGATATTCACTCCTGTGTTGAGTATGTAGTGTTTACAGTGAAGCTCAACCGGCTCAATATATTTGATATTGTGGATACGAATCATGACCACTTTCTTACCGTCTTCACAAGGGCGACTCACATATACTTCATCGATTGCTTTCTGAGCTTCGAGAAATTCTGCTTTCAGAGAGCATACTTCTCTATGTCCGCAATGTGTGCATTGGGTTTCTTTTACACCGAAATCACTCATTTTTATCTCCTTTCAATGCAAAAAATAAGAGCCAAGGTTTAATCCTCAGCTCTTTTCTTCGATTTATGATATATCCAGGCTTTGCAGACTGTTTCCTTGCATTTTGGGTAATCGGGTCGTCCGCATTTATTGCAAATCAACTCTTCTCGTCCGAGATCTGGTATATCTTCTTCGAATTCTTTAATAACAGTTGTCCAAGTTCCATCTTTTCGTCTGACCGGACAGGACATTCTGGATTTAACTCTCACAGGCATCGCCTCCTTTAAATATTATACATCATATCAGGAAAAAGTAAAAGGCCATGTTTCAGACCTTTTACCTTTGAAATTAAGTAACTTACGAAATCAGAATCTTGTAGCGTTCGTCTAATTCCTCAAACACTTCTCGATCTGCTGCAATACTGATATGAAATTCAATCTTGCCCTTATCGTTTAACACGGTTTGGACAGCAGGTTGAAGTTTTTCAGCAAACAGCATTCTCAAGCATGTGCCGAGCTGTCGATCGTTCACCGCCAGAAAATAATCCATAAGCGTTACCTCCTTTCATAAAAGAGAATGTATTTTTCGTGCAATTTAGAAGTTTGTCTTGCTAATTTTACTCAATTTAGAGCTGCTTCCTGTAAAATCAGTCCCGTTTGCTAAATCTACGCCCATATAGAGTTCTTTATTGCTATAATCCCCATTTTCATAGCAATCTCGGCTCATATAAAGTGTATTGGATTTCTCATCAAAAACCGGTTCATCATGGATTAGCTTATACAAATCATCAACTGAAAATATCACTAGATTACGCATATCTGTTAGAACTCCTTTACTTAACATTTCGCAACATTAATGCGGTGTACAAAAGTGTTGCTCCAAGCCATTGAACGCTGATAGCGTGTTCGCCTTTATCTACTAGATTTACAACTAAGCTCCCAATAGCGCCAACAACCATAAGAGCAGGAAAAAGAATTTTTAAAATATCCAAAAGCTTAGTCCTCCTCATAACCTGTAATAACCTCACTATAGGGTAATTCTTCAATCCAATCGCAGAAAGTATGCCACTCATCAAGTTTGTGGTTCCTCCGGCTCTTATAAATGTTGGCCAAGACCTCATAATTAAGTAAGATCGTCCGTTTCTGGTTGTAAGAAGAGGGGAGAAGCTGGATCATCTGCCACCAATAGAATTTCTTATATTCGGATTGACAATCAGCCTCAGGATTATTGTAATCAGCACGATAACAGTTGAGAAGATTAATTGTGTCTTGAAGATGTCTTTTGCTGTGCTCACTTAGCTTGTCACATGAGAAATCCTCCATCGTGAACTCCTTCTCCGCAATCTTATGCATAGTGGAGCAGGAATTAGCCACGGTTCCGATTTTATATGTATCGAATTCTTTCCACCAATATAGTGGAGCCGTAATATCAACATATACAGTAATCATCCGCATGAACTTTCGATGGTCAGTGCCGGCGTTGCGAAGACGTTTCATAAGGCCGAGGTCATTAGGGCCCAAATATAAACCACTTTCTCTATCGCAACCCGAAACGGGGTGTCCGCAGAATTCGTTACACCATACATATCCTTGCGTACAACTATCGCTCTTTTCCCAAGAATTCATAGGATTACGCATTCCACGGATAGCGTGCTCCCATCCCATAACTTCAAAATTACTGATTTTCAGCATCGTTCTTCTCCTTTCCAAGAAAATGATCAATATATGTCTTATTTGCAACTGAAGTTGTACAAGAAATTTCAGGAAATTCATCCTGTCTAAAGTTGAGATAAATATAAAAGTCAGTAATAAGCTCCAAATCAGGATGAACCAACGTTTCAGCCCTGTTGATTAATTCCTGACCGGCATCCTTAATTTGCTGAATCAATGCATCACGATAGTTCGAGTTAATTCGAGTTGCCATGTTTCCTTTCTCCTTTCAAAAATATCACTTTTTGTTCTTGTTTTCATATCGAATAGGCCTATGCGAATTAATATTGTTCGGTTCTGCAAGGCAATCGTTACAAGGGTCCTTATACTCTTTTGTATTGTTGTGCTTACAAGACTGGCAATACTTATCAAAGTAGACTTCTTTATTGTTTTCCATGATTTTTCCTCCTCAGAACATCCACATAATGCATTTTATAGTCAGCGCAATAATAACAGCTGCCACACATGCACTTAAAACTAGTGCAATAGCCTGACCAATTTTATAAGCCAGCGTATTTTTATTGTTCTTATCCATGTTTAACCTCCATAATTTAGACCGAGATGAAAATATAACGATTTATACAACTCTTTTTCAATCTCGTCCTTATATATTTTGACAACCTTACCGTCAATAATGGTATTTACAGTTTCACGAAGAATTGGTTGTACCATTTCAGCGGATGCTTGAGCACCTGATTCAGCAACAAGAGGCTCCGGTAAATATCCCAAAGCCTCCATTTGTTTATGGTCGCAAGTACTGAGAAAAGGACAGGATCTACATTTTGCCGCCAGTTTCGTTAAAGCCATCTTCTGTAATCTTCCTTTCTAAATATCGTTTAATCTGTTCGCATCTTTTTCTGTTTTCGCATCGAATGATGGTATCCGTAATACAAACCTCATTTCCCATACCATAAAATTTCTGAGGTTTTTCAATATCTGGTTCAAAGTCCATACATTCTGAGCAGTAATCCTTAACATCAATACAAATCATGCTGTTTTTCTCCTTTCCGGCGTCCGATTGGAGTAGTTGCGGACGTACCTCGATTCATTAAAATTCTTTTTCTCGCTCAATGCCCGACTAATTGCCAAATCAATTGCTGAACGAGATTTTAAATGGTAATAATATAAATCCGTAAACGGGGTATTCAGTCTGTCAATCCGTCCCGCCGACTGCTGCATAATTTTGTAAGAGTAATTTTGTGAGTAGAACACAATGGTGTCGGTGCTAATGCAATTCCATCCCTCAGCTCCGGCAGTGTATTGAACCAAATACACCCAACTGTCCGTATCCGGTATAGGCTGGTGCTTATGACCGTTCCATTCCGCAATCTCAACATTCTCTCCGTAATAGAGATTTTTAAGAATATCAAGCTCATAGTCGAAGTTGTAGAACACGATCATCTTCGGATGCTTTTCAAACAATTCCATCAAAGCAATCTGTCTGGAATCATCTGAATTGACAATTTTTCGCCATACATAGCAAAGTTCACCGGCGTTGACAATAGGTTCATTCTTATAAGGATTCCAGCGAAGCCGTCCGACATCTTTGTATTTGCTGACATCGTATCTTACATAGACGTCTTCGTGGTGGGAAACTGTCTCACGCTTGAAGTCCATTTCCACAAGTATAGAATCACGCAGCCGAACCAAACGGCGGATATTTAAATATCTGTCTACCTTTGGATACTTGCCGTTTACCCATGTCATTACCATGTGCTCTTCTTTAAAAGCAGTTCTGTTTCTGTAGAATCCGTTGGCAACAAAGACAGGAATATAATCCTCCCATGTATCTCCGGGCGTTGCAGAAAGCAAAATCCATTCGTTAAGCTTGGCAATCTTTAAAAATGCCTTGACCCAAGCGCCTGAACCGATAACTCGCTGCTCGTCAAATATAAAGAAAGCGTCCGTAACAGTTGCATATTTGCCTATGTTGTTCCATGAATCCACAACTACCTTATTAGAATAAGCGCTAACCTCCGGATGGACAGAAAGAAGGAAGGGCGAAAGCTCACCCTCCCATTCCAAAGTGTCCCTTTTTCTGGCCGTTGTGATGATATACAAGTCTTTTGGGCTTTTCATCCTTACATAATTTTTTGTATCGAGTTCACCGCCATTCTGTTTGTAATAATAGGCCAGCGCTGTTCTTGATTTACCGCTGCCGACGCCTCCACAAAGGATGCAACCGTTTTTCATTCGTTTAACGGCGTCTGTTTGATAGTCTCTTAATGATATACCTGCCATCAGCACCTCCCAAAGAGCCGGCGCATTGTCCAGATAGAAGAGAAATACATTGGTGTAAACCAGCAGTTCTCTCTTGAATTCATATTCGTTATTGGCTCTGTCAACGAATTGCCGATCTTTACATATCCGGCAACTCCAAGAAGAGAGAGCTGAATATAACACATTAAAGCAACTATCATGTCAATATCCTGAGCAACTACGAGTATATGGTTTTGATAATTCAATTTTTCTTTTTCCAACCGCTTCCTTGCAGCATGAATACCGGCGATTAAAGTAGCACCTGCCCCACAACAAGGATCATGGATGGAAATATAACCGTCTTTTTTTACTTTCTGAACCACATCTTCCATTGTAACTTCAGCCATTAACTCACACACATGATATGGTGTGAAAAATTGACCATTATGCTCATTGCCCAGATTTAGAGACATAAAAATACTGCCCAAAAAGTCCTGCTCTGGGTTTTTCTCCAAAGCCATGACTGTATGGGCAGCTAACTCAGGGAATAATTCCTGCTCTTTCTTGTTGTATTTTTTGATTGTCCTTAAATATAACGCTTCCCGTTCGTCATAGTGCTCCTTATCTGTGGGATTCGATAACGAACAGGCGAACATCGTAATAAAGTCACGCCAAATATCCCAAGAACGATGCCGGCTTGAAAACTGTTTGAACACATTAAGAAATTCTTTCTGAGAATCCAAAGCTTTTTCGGATTTTTTCCCAGTGGGATTTTTTTGCTTTGGTATTTCCTCTTTTTTATCAGGTTCAACCGTTTCCGGTATCTCTTCAATCTGTTTTTGAGGCTGTACCGTTGCTTTTGGTTTCGGTTTAGCCGATTTTTTATGCTTTTTCTTCTTCCAAAACACAAATATCAACCTCCTTATTCATGTTTCCTTTCTCCTTTCGGTGATTGTTGAAAGGGCTGTTTCCTCTTACCATCATAGACGTGCACATCTAATTCGGACCTTACTGGACATTTAACCGGACATGTACTAAGCCGGCACCCCATTTTTAACAGCTTTTAATCCCAGGGAGCCTCGTCCGGCCCCTCGTTTTCAGCGTATTTCTCAGCAAACTCATCTTCTTCAATGGTTACATACATTGTCTTCAGATAAGCTTTCACGCCGGTCTTTCCGCTGACTTCCCAATTATAGGGACGAATAACCAGATCGACATTGCGAATCTCTGCATAGTCCAGAGTAGCGATAGATTCCTCATCGAGTTTGGTCTGCGCCTTTCTAGTAATCATAACAACCTTAGGCGGGATATTGTCGAAGCTGACAGCCACCTGAATATAATGGCGTGGAGCCTCGTCTTCATCACGGGCAGGAAGAACACGGACATTCCAGCCATCCTCAATCAGTTTCTGCGCCATGTCAGGATCGTCAATAACTACGCAGAAATTGCGAGCGCCCGCACGATTGTATTTCTGCTCCTCGCCTTTAAAATTCCTAAAAATAATACGGGCATTTTCAATAATGATGTTGTCTACAGCTTTGTAAGCCATGATAAAATCTCCTTTCAGTTTTTATGTTGGTCGCATGGAAACGGACAAGTCCTGCAATCCTCACTCGGAATACAGGAACATTCGTCAATGTTGGCAAAGCGATAAATATAAAACGCCATTGCCGTGATAAGTAAAAGCAACAGCATATTCTCACCTCACATCAAATGGAGTTGAGTCTTCTTTATATGGTTCTCCGGCTCCGAACCAGGGCGGGGTGTTGTCTGAAACATAGGGCTCATCTGCAACAAAGCGTTCAAAATCGCCATATTTTGACAGTGACTTAACCGCTTCATCAACCATATTGTTGTAGTAACTACGGTCAATATCATTCTGTTTCTCAAGCTGTCGAACCATTTCGGATTCCAGCCATCTGTATCCTTTTGAACCAGTCGCGGCAGCATAACCCTTTTCCTTGGTCTTCTTGTTCTCTGTCTCACGAAGCAGAATACCGCCGCCGCAACCAGGTTTGATTGGACAGAACTGACCGACTTTTCCGACAAAGTGATAGCTATGTCCTTTAGCAATCTCTTCATCAAGACCTTCTCTCACCATAGGGGGGTCTTTTTTAGCAAGCCGTTCTTTTTCAGCTTCCAATTCGCTTACATCCGGCAAATCCTCATTCATATCGAGATATAGTGCTGAAGTTACCGACTTGGTTTCACACATGTCTTCAAACTCGATATTTTCTTTGCTGAATAGAGTCTTAAACACATACGGAATCTGGAATTGGGTGCCTGTTGCAGTCCAATCGTAAGGATGCTTTTTGTTATCCTTACAAATATCTTTTGCCGCCTCAACATACTCCTTTCCATACAGATCGTAGCATTTTTCAACAGTGGCATAACGGGCAATATAAACTGCGTCGTTTACCAAACACATACGGTCGTATGTAGCCTCATGCTCAAAGTTGTAGCCGTATAATTTACCGTACTCCGCTACAAACTTGATAATTTCCGGTGTTGCATCAGGGATTTTAATGGAATCCGTCTTAATATGAGCAACAGTAAAGCCCCGTTTTTGGACCTCGTGTTTGAGATTTACCATAAACAGGGCGCCGCGTTTGGCTACGATATTATCTTTGTTACGGTTATCGTGGAACGGATGTTCAAAGCTCGCCGAAGTCAATCCGTAAACTGAATTGATTGCGATTTTCAGAGCCTGAGCCAAATTATCGGCAGCGGATTCGTCCGTAAGATACTTTGCCAACGACCCATTCAGCATTTTCTTAGCTTTATCAAACTCTTTATGCTTGATAGCAATACGGGCTTGAAGAATATCATTGAATCGCTTTGCGTATTCCGGCCCAAAGAGCTCTTCCGCTACAATACTGCTTGGATGCATAGAGGCAATATCCAACAGGGCGATGTTGCTGTACATACCCGGTTCCGCATAGACATAACCGCCTTCTCCGACTTCTTCGCCTCTATAGATAGACTTGCCGCCTTCAAAAGTATAACCAGGGAAAATAGGACGATTGTTTTTATCAAATGCCGTGAACTCGTCATAGTCGTCTACTCTGAAGGGCAGGTCGGCATTCGGATCAAATATCTGGCTTTCATCACCCATAAACCTATAATTAAACTGGTCTTGCGGCTTTCTGTTATTCCCAAATATAATTTTGGTTGTCAGAGAGTTTGTAGTGTCGTTGACAGTCATACCGGCTACATCTGCCAGAATTTGTCGTGCTATAAAATCCGCCTGTCGATTGTTGAATACCGCTTCCGTTGCAATTACGTCGTTGTCGCAGTATTCAGCTACTTTTGTCCAGAGTTCCTCAGGCACCGGTTGATCCCATGGAAGACCAAGTTCCTGATGATGAATTCCGAGTTCGATTTCCCATTTCTTCAGAGATTGCTTTTTTGAGCAAAAGTCGTACACATCCGTATATGAGACATTGTAGGCTTCCCCAAAGAAACAGTTGGCGCTACCGTTGATGATTCTGTTAGAGAGGGAAAAGAGTTGTTCGTTCGTATACCCCATGAGACGGGCATAGAGAATATGATTGTCGTACCTGCGGCAGTTAAAACCTACAAGACGAAAACGCATGAGTTCTTCAATCTCGGTCGGCGAGGGGTTAATCATTCGGACAACGGGTTTTCCTTCGCCCTCTATTTTCCAGTTCACCAAGAATAGATTTGGAAACACCTCAGCATCGTAAAACACGAGTTTGGCATCGTCATTCTTTACTCCGGCGGACTGGTCTGCGGATTTAAACTGCATCTTATTAACCAGTTTGATACAGTAATCCGCTTGATTTGTACTGCTTGCTGCAAAAGCAAGAACTGCGTTACGCATATCCGTAACATCATAATTCATGCCGCTTGCATAAGCGTCTTCAAGGTTTTTATAAATGAAGTCGATACTTGGTTTTGTATATGCATGATACTCCTTATTCAAATTTCGTTTGATTAGTGTTCTAAGACCTTTCTCGCTCTTCACTCCTTCAAAATTTATCACTTGTTTTTCTCCTTTCAGTGGTAAACCAGAGTTGATTGTTGCGATAGGCAAATCATTACATTTCGTCAGCTTTCGTCTCAAAGAGCTTTTACCTGTAAAGACCTTGACCTCAATGTGGTCGTCATAAACACGGCTGAGCCTTGACACATCGCCGGCATAAATATAATGAAGATGAATTCCCTGACCGCTTTTACTTAATTCGGCATAAGTAGGCGGCCATTTGCTTGCTTCCTTGAGATTCTCTTCAAAAGACTTTTTACCGTCTCTATCCTGAATATCAAAGTCAATAACAATATGATTCTCCGGGAGTTTTACATAATGAAGCTTTGAGGTATCGAGGCTGTTCAGCGTTGTCGTAACCTTGTCCCATTTGGATATGGGCGTTTCTTTTGATGTAGCGTACTGCGCCAGGCAATCGGAACATTCACGGTCGAACACTGAAGTTTGCTTCAGAAATTCAATCGTCCTGTGCCCAGGCTCCTCTTTTTCAGACAGAGTCGCATCCTCAAATTTCTCCGTTCGGAATCCTACATAATAACTGCGGACACGGGTTCCATCCTCAAGATTAAAACGCTCCTTGTAATCCCGGAAATAATTTTTCAACTCCTCCTTAAAAATTCTCTGTGAAAATGGAAATGTCACTTTCGCCTCGTCGCAATAGGTTTTATACATCTCCCATGAGGCTTTGAGAGTCGTCCCGTCTTCTTTTTTGAAAACATGGTAAGAATCAATGATGAAGTTGTAGAAATCATTAGATGCACCAAGCATAGTCACGGGAATATAATCGTCATACTTACCTGGATCGCTCAAGTATACTTCTTGGCAATGATAAGCAATGGCTCCAAGTTCAAACTCGATCTGCTTGATAACCGCCTTGTATTCCTTCGGGCTCAATTTATTGCCGGAGGGGGACACATCGATCAATCGCCTGATAAGACCCGATTTTGCATCCGTAATCTTTACCGGCTTGTTCGTACCCATAAACAGAAAACACTTAAAACGGTTCGCATAGGTCGATTTGAACTTTTCATTTACCGTCATCAACTCGTGAGAAACCAAACTGTTCAGCCTTGTATTATCCTCAATTCGAGACAAGTCGCCGTCATGCTGAATGGCTACCAGCGGATTTGTCTTAAAGGCTTCCAATGCAAATGAATTGCTGGACGAACCGAGGGCTTTGGCATCGAACACTGAATAATAGCCGTCGAATAGCTGCTGCACAATGTTCAGAACAGTCGATTTGCCCGTACCTGCTGCACCATACAAAACCATAAACTTCTGCAATTTCTTTGACTCACCGCACACAATAGACCCGATAGCCCATTCGATTTTTGCCCGTTCTTCCTCGGCATATATCGTAGACATTAGTTTGTCCCAGGCATCGGTGCTCCCTTGTTCAAGCGGATAATTCAATCTCTTGCTTGCATAGTCTTTTTTATTCGTAGGGGTATTCGAGAATATCAATTTCTCATCCAGCATATGGAACGAATCTCTCATCTGCTTCTGACAGTATTTATGCCACGAATCTATCATTCCAGATTCGGAGTCCCACATATGCAGGACTTTAATGCTTGCGTCAAAATGCTTGCTGTTCTCTTCGGCATATCGATCTAGTTCGCGGTCAATAAGCTGAAGTGCATCCTGCTCATCTGTAGACCATAAACCTCGGTCTTCCAGCCAAATGGCATAGAAGTCGCCCCCTCTAATCATCAGGTCGGAGCTTTTCTTAATGATAAACTTCGGATAGATTTCTATTACACCACGCTTTGTACTACGGGTTGAAATCATTAAAAAGTCAATCATCGAGGTTCTTTAGTCTCCTTCCGTGTGTTTTAACTCCTTGATTTCATTTTTTAAAGATTCAAGCTGGCAGCGCATTTTTCGATTCTCAATTTCATTAAGAACCATATAAGTCGTTGCCATCGTCATCCAGAAAGTTACACGGAAATTGATAGACTGCTGCCGTTTCATAGATTTGCAAATGACACGGTGCATCGTTTCGGTATTCCGAAGGCTTCCGAAAATATAACGGATCATCTCATCCATACTTCTTTTCTCCTTTCATATCGTTCAAAAATTGGTCAATGGTTTCGTATTTCCACTCCTTTGGAGAAGTCAATGAAAATATAAATTCCTGTTTATTTTCCTTGCGAACTCGGATACTGTCCCGTCCGTTCGGAAAATATTCAATCACTTTACTTGCCTGTTCAGGTAAACACTTTTTGAAAAACTCGTACACTTGGCTGTGGACCATGATTGTAAACCTCCACTATAGGATGCTGTCCAGATACCAGTTCATCTGCCACCAAATTTCAACAGAACGCAAATCGTACTTGCAGTGCTCTATAGTGAACAAACCGCCTTCTCCGTTTCGTTTGTATTTTCTATCCATAAATCGAAATATCACATCATCCGTATACTCCGAATCAAAACGAGCGTCATTCATAGAACCCAACCCGAGGCTAACAATCATATTCCAAAACCATTGTCCCATCCGATTGCCAACATCGGGATCGTCCATGATGTGTTCCTCGCAACGAACCGCCAGGGCGATAAGCATTTCTAAAACGCTACAAGGGCGATTATCCAAATAACTAGCAATCATTGGACCCTCGTATTTTTTTTCATAACCAAAACGATAACGGAGGTCTATCCCGTCTTCAGCCCTATTTCCGTCCATCGGCAGCGAATATTGAAAATCAATATTGTGGAGATGATTCAAGAGCTTTTGATAAGATAGCCTCCGTGTATACCGTTCGTCATATACGAGCTGACACATCCATTCAAAATATTCGTTGTTCAGCTCTTTTTCCG
>ERZ779776.320-NODE-320-length-18583-cov-6.212435_pt1 | contig 18583 bp, 17 predicted proteins | sample MGYA00511098_ERZ779776 | MGnify/ENA primary metagenome ERZ779776 (study PRJEB29588, sample SAMEA2149318) | human gut metagenome | biome: human gut; feature: human-associated habitat; material: faeces | place: Denmark | collected 2008/2010 ...
GCCCGAAGAAGGACAAGCCGCGTCAGCCCAAGGCAGAGGGCGAATCCGCCCCGAAGCCGGAGCGCAAGCCCCTTCCCCCGAAGGCTCCCGCTGCCCCGCTGGAAAAGCCCGTCGTCACCATGATTCCCGACGAGCAGATTGACCCCGCCTCCCCCGTCGGTCAGGCGCAGAGCTTCCTCAAGGAGCTGACCCACCTGATGGGCGTTGACGTGACCGTCGCGATGGGCACGGACGCGGAGAACAACATCTTCGCGCAGATGACGGGCGACACGCTGGGCATCCTGATTGGCCGCCGTGGCGAGACGCTCGACGCCCTGCAGTACCTGACGAGCCTGCGCATCAACAAGGGGCAGGATCACTACCCCCGCGTCACGCTGGACACGGAGAACTACCGCGCCAAGCGCGAAGACACGCGGATTCGTCTGGCGAACCGCATGGCGAACCGCGCCGTCAAGACGGGCCGCAAGGTTTCTCTGGAGCCCATGAACCCCTATGAGCGCCGCGTGATTCACTCCGCGCTCCAGCCCAACGAGCTGGTGGACACCCACTCCGAGGGCGAAGAACCCAAGCGCCACATCGTCATCACCCTGCGGAAGTAATTCCTACGGACTGTCCTGCAAAACGGGACAGTCCTTTTTCTTTGCCCGCCGCACCCGAAAATTTTCCGTCACCGCGCAAAACCGCTTGCAAAACCGCCGCTTTTATGCTATACTATTTTGTGCTTGCCGGAATGGCGGAATGGCAGACGCGACGGACTCAAAATCCGTTGGCAGCGATGTCGTGTGGGTTCAAGTCCCACTTCCGGCACGACATGAAGAATCCGAATCTGACTTTCCAATTGGAAGCGGGTTCGGATTTTTTCTTGCCTTTCCATCTGGAAATACAGTCATCATCAGGAGGTCAATATGCTGACGCTGTATGAGCCAAAATATGAGGACTTGTGGTTTCGGCAAATGATGCTGGCCGATGAAGATACCATGTCCTACAATCATGCATGGGGCGGGACAATTCCCTGGCCGGAGGATAAATGGAGCGGCTGGTACGATTATTGGATCGCTTGCCACGAGGACAAGCGGTATTATAGGTACCTAAAAAATGAAGATGGTGAATTCGTTGGAGAAATTGCGTATCACTACGATGCCGAAACACAGCATGAGATAGCCGATGTTATCATATATTCGAAATACAGAAGAAAGGGCTATGGAAGCGAGGCGTTGGATCTGCTGTTTTTCGTAGCGAAAAACAATGGGATTTCAGTTCTCTACGATGATATTGCAATTGACAACCCCGCTATTACACTTTTTCTGAAGCATGGATTTGTGGAAGAATACCGAACAGAAGAAAAAATAATTCTCAAGAAGGAACTATGATACAAATTTCAGTTAGTAGGTGTATCGCCATGCCGACAGGTTCGCAAGACAAGCTTGCTCACTGTCGCGGCGTTCGCCGTATTGTCCACTGTCTAAATATGCTCTTACGTGTGCAAGCACCCGACGAGCAGTATTTAGCCACTGTCCAGCATGGCTCATTGCTACGCGCAAACTTTCAGGTTTCTGCTTCTTTGATATAGCTGGAACTGCAAAAATGTGAATGGTCTGTTAGGGAGAGGAGTTGTGATGAAGATATGGTACTATAATTATGCAAAAGGATGTTGAAATATGAAATTTTGGAGGTTTACTTGTGTTTGAAATTAAGGACAAATTTTATTTAAACGGAGAAGCGTTTCAGATTATTTCGGGTTCGTTTCATTATTTTAGAACAGTGCCGGAGTACTGGCAGGACAGACTCGAAAAGCTTGTAAATATGGGATGTAATACAGTCGAGACCTACATTCCATGGAATTTTCACGAGCCAAATAAAGGCGAGTTTTATTGGGATGGTATGCATGATATCTGTCGGTTTATAGAACTGGCTCAAAACCTAGGACTTTACATAATAATTCGTCCTTCTCCTTACATCTGTTCTGAATGGGAATTTGGTGGACTACCGGCATGGCTCTTACAAGATAAGGGAATGAGGCTGCGCTGTTGTTATGAACCGTATTTACAGGCGGTAAAGGACTATTATAGTGTGCTTATTCCAAAACTTGTACCGTATCAAATTGATAAAGGTGGAAAAATAATTCTCTTTCAGATTGAAAATGAGTATGGTTATTACGGAAATGATACGGCATATCTTGAGTTTCTGCGCGATACAATGAGAGAATACGGAATAACCGTACCTTTTGTGACATCGGACGGACCTTGGAGCGAGCCGATTTTTAAATCGGGTATGGTGGATGGTGCATTAGCTACAGGAAATTTCGGTTCGGCTGCTGAATGGCAGTTCGGACAAATGAAACAGTTTATGGGGGACGGCAAGCCTCTTATGTGTATGGAATTCTGGAATGGCTGGTTTAATGCCTGGGGCGACGAGAAACATCATACAACTGCACCTGAGAAGGCAGGCGCAGAGCTTGACGAACTTTTAAAACGAGGCAGTGTGAATTTCTATATGTTTGAGGGTGGTACTAATTTTGGCTTTATGGCAGGACGAAACGGCGGCAACAAAACGCCGGATGTTACTTCCTATGATTACGATGCGCCACTTACGGAAGATGGGCAAATTACCTCGAAATATGAATTGTTCAGAGAAATTATTTCAAAGTATGCACCTATCCGTGAAATTCCTCTTACAACTGAAATAAAGCGTAAGGCTTACGGAAAAATAGTTTGTTCAGGAAAAACAGATCTTTTCAGTGTGCTTGATAAAATCAGCATGCCTGTAAAGTCTAATTTCCCTCTCACCATGGAAGAAATCGGACAAAATTATGGCTACATTCTTTACCGCACCAATATAAAAGAAAACGAAACCGTAAAAGAAGTTCGTCTTGAGGGTGCAAATGATAGAGTGCAGTGCTATCACAACAACGAATTCTTACATACTTTTTTTGCAGAAAATCTGTGGGAAAAAGTAGAGATTTCCGGAAGAAATGCAGGTGGAAGAATCGATTTGCTTTGCGAAAATCTCAGCAGGGAAAATTTCGGTACAGGACTTGAGAACCAGCGTAAGGGTATTTCATGTGGTGTGAAAATAAATGACCATAGACAGTTTGGATATGAAATATACCCGTTATCTCTCGATAAAAAACAGATAGAAGCAATTGATTTTGACTGTGGATATATTGAAAATAGTCCTGCGTTTTACCGATTTGATTTTGAAGCAGATGAACTTTGTGATACATTTCTTAATACTGATGGTTTTGATAAGGGGTGTGCTTTTATAAATGGATTTAATTTAGGACGTTTCTGGAAAATTGGTCCGCAAAAAAGACTGTATATTCCTGCGCCGCTTCTCAAAAAAGGAAAAAATACAATCATTATTTTTGAGACAGAAGGCAACGCTTCTGATAGTATTTTATTATGTAAAGAAGCTGATCTTGGTTAAATACGACAGAAGATACCATGCAGATTCTGAAAACCTCAGTGGATATGCTCCACTGAGGCTTTCCTGTACCCTAAAAGCGATGCGCTGCACCGGTAGGTGCCTTTGCGAATAGGCGCGGGCTGAACTGTGAATAGAAAGTGTTGAAAGGGTGGTAGATGTGCCATCCTTTTAATTATTATAGGGCACATGGCAAGTCGATGGTCGGTAAGTGGGGGATGGGTGTGTTTTAATGATGATTTCTGTAATTCTGTGATTTCTATAGGATTTGCCACTATTGGTACTGGAACACCAGAAACTAAGGAAATTTTAGAAGAGAATATACTGTTTATGAATAAATATATATATAGATACCGATAATGAGTACATGTATTACTATTCGGTTGAATTCATAAAATAGCACTAATAAAAAGAAGAGGATGTCACGTAATCTGCTTTGATTCGGTGGCATCCTTTTTTGGCATTTGGTTTTTTACGGGCATTATAGATTTCATAACTTATTTCTTATTTTTCTGTATTCTCTTGGCGAATATCCTTTCAGCTTGTGAAAAAGTCGGCTGAAATAAAGCTGGTTATCATATCCGACAATCTTAGAAATCTCATTGATGGAATAAGTTGTTGTTTCAAGTAACATCTGAGCATTGTTGATACGGATTCCCACAATGAATTGCATTGGTGTAGAACCGGTATATTTTTTGAAATTTCGGATAAACCAGCAGACACTCATGCCTCGTGAGGCAGCATAATCATCAATATTGATATTTTGATTGTAGTTTTCACTGAAAAAGGTAACAGCATTATCCATCTCATGATCAAGATATTCATTTTTTAATATGTGCTCTCTAGTCAGTTCCCGGTGGAAGCTAATCAGAAGATGACGTAGCAAAAGGACAAGCATTTCCTCATAATTGTCTTGACAGCGTTGGAGCTCGATAATAATACGTTTGAAAATCTGTTCATATTCATTAGATGTACCCACTTGAAAGACACGTTCTTTATCCGGAAACCCATATTGACGTAAGATATTTTTCACATTGCTTCCTGTGAAGTGAATCCAGTATACTTCTGTCTTATCTTTTCCGTAATATTCATATTTCTGAAGTTCTTTCGGTCTGTAAAGTACAATGTTGCCGGCTGAAACAATCGTTTCATTATTTACATTATCAAAATGAAAATGCCCACAACCTGCGGTAATATATATGATCTGATAGTCAAGACGTCCTCTTGGACGGTAGGTTGGGAGCTTGGGCTGACTGGAAAGACGGTAAGTACCACAGCTACCTACAATCAGTGGAAGACTTTTGTCTTTGAAATCTATATGTGAGTGATTTAGATAACCATTATTCATATACATGGAGCAGCACCTCTTTTTATACTTTTTATTATTGTATCATTTAGTGTATATTTTGTCTAATCAAATTCATAGACATATTTTGCGGATTTGGATAAGATAAATTTAGAAAAACAAAGAAACGTAAATATAAAAGTAAAGAGCAATATTTGCTACAGGGTAACTAAGTATAAAAAAATGTATATATATTGAAGGAGGGGTATTTATGATCGTACCACGTTATTATGAAAATCTAAGCGTACTGCACGAAAACACAATGCCAGCCAGAGCCTATTATATTCCAGCATCCAAAAGAATGGATAACTTAGTGGAACACAGAGAAGAATCAGATCGTATACAGTTATTGAATGGGGCTTGGAAATTCCAGTATTTTAACAGTATCTATGACATTCAGGATTCTTTCTTTGAGAAGAATTATGATACAGAAAATTTTGATGAGATTCATGTCCCAAGTGTATGGCAGATGGCAGGATATGATACACACCAGTATACAAACATCCGGTATCCGTTTCCGTTTGATCCACCATATGTGCCACAGGATATTCCATGTGGAGCCTATGTACATAATTTTGAGTACAGCAGAGATGAGAAAGCATCAAAAGCTTTTTTGAACTTTGAAGGAGTAGACAGCTGCTTTTATGTATGGATCAATGGCTCTTACATAGGATACAGCCAGGTTTCACATATGACCAGTGAGTTTGATGTTACCGATATACTTCAGGATGGAACGAATACGGTGGCAGTATTGGTAATGAAGTGGTGTGATGGTTCCTATTTGGAAGATCAGGACAAATTCCGTATGAGTGGTATTTTCCGGGATGTGTACATTTTGAAACGCCCAAAACAGGCAATCAGTGATTACCATATTAAAACAAGAATTGAGGATATGCTTGCAAAAGTAGAAATTGAAATGAAATTCTACTCTCCGTTAAATGTAAATATTTCGATTGAAGATAGAAACGGAGCAGTTGTAGCACTAGGAAGTATTGCTGAAGAAGGAACAGCTGTATTAGAAATCGCAAGTCCGGAACTTTGGAATACAGAAAATCCATATCTATATAAACTGATTCTTGAAACAGAGAATGAAGTAATTGTAGACCACATTGCATTAAGAAAGATAGAGATTAAAGACCAGGTCATTTACCTAAATGGACAGAAGATTAAATTCCGTGGTGTCAATCGACATGATTCCGATCCGGTTACTGGATTTACAATCAGTCTGGAACAGATTACAACCGACCTTACGTTAATGAAGCAGCATAATTTTAATGCGATCCGTTCCAGCCACTATCCGAACGCACCATTTTTCTATGAAATGTGTGACAAGTATGGATTCATGGTGATAGATGAAGCAGATATTGAAGCTCATGGTCCATTTATGATCTACAGAAAAGAAGACACCGATTACAATCGGTTCAAACGATGGAATGAGAAGATTGCAGATGATCCGGTATGGGAAGAGGCAATCGTTGATCGAGTAAAACTCATGGTGGAACGTGACAAAAACCGTTTCTGTATTGTTATGTGGTCAATGGGAAATGAGAGTGCTTATGGCTGCAACTTTGAAAAAGCACTGGAATGGACAAAGAATTTTGATCCAGACCGTATCACACAATATGAGAGTGCAAGATACCGTAATTATGATGAAACATATGATTACAGCAATCTGGATGTGTACAGCCGGATGTACCCGGCACTTTCTGAAATTCAGGAATATCTGGATAAAGATGGAAGCAAACCTTTCCTTTTGGTAGAGTACTGTCACAGTATGGGAAACGGACCTGGAGATTTTGAGGATTACTTCCAGATGATTCATGATAATGATAAAATATGCGGCGGTTTTGTCTGGGAATGGTGTGACCATGCGATTGCTCATGGAACTGCTGAGAATGGAAAGACTATATATGCTTATGGGGGCGACCATGGCGAAGAAATTCATGATGGCAACTTCTGTATGGATGGATTAGTATATCCGGACAGAACGGTACACACAGGACTTTTGGAATACAAGAATGTTTATCGCCCGGCAAGGGTTATTTCCTATGACAAAGAAAGTGGAGAACTGGTGCTTCATAACTACATGGATTTCGATGACTTGAAAGATTATGTGAAGATCAGTTATGAACTGACACAGGACGGGCTTGTAATTAGTAAAGGTAAACTTCCAGAAGTTTCAGCAGCACCACACAGTGATGGAAAAATAAACCTTAAAATCAATGTGCCAGAGAGTGGAAAATGTTATTTAAAATTTATTTACAATCTGAAAAAGGAATTGCCACTGTTGGATGAAGACTATATTCTTGGATTTGATGAAATTGAGGTAAGCAAAGACGATGCAAAGTGTAAACTTGCTGAGAAATGGCTACAAAAAACAGGAGTGGACTCTGAATTACAGGTAAAAGAAAATGATACACAGATTCATATCAAGGGGCGTGAATTTGCTTATACCATAGACAAACGTACTGCACTCTTTACAGAGATGAAATTCGCAGGGCGGGAATATTTGAACCATCCGATGGAATTAAATATCTGGAGAGCACCAACAGATAACGATATGTATATCAAAGCTGAATGGAAAAAAGCCCACTATGACAAGGCTTATACAAGAGCTTATACGACAGAGGTTGTGCAGGGAAAACATGGTGTGAAGATTGTAAGCCATGCTTCTGTTGTGGCAGAGACAGTCCAGAAGATTCTTGATGTGACGATTACATGGAAAATAGATGCTTCAGGACAGATTGATGCAGACATAGAAGCAACAAAAGATGGAGAATTCCCAGATCTTCCGAGATTTGGTGTGAGAATGTTCCTGGATAAAAAACTTTCAGATGCCAGATACTTTGGAATGGGACCACAGGAGAGCTATCGTGACAAGCATCAGGCAGCGAGTCACGGTCTGTACCGGGCAAATGTAGGGGATTTACATGAGGATTATATCCGTCCACAGGAAAATGGAAGCCATTACGATTGTGAATATGTAGAGCTTAACAACAGCCGATATGGAATTGTGGCATCCGCAGAAAAGGCATTTTCATTCAATGCTTCTTATTATACACAGGAAGAACTTGAGAAGAAAACGCATAATTATGAATTAATAGAATCAGATAGTGTGGTATTTTGTGTTGACTACGCATTAAATGGCATTGGTTCTAATAGTTGTGGACCGGTTGTATTGGAGCAGTACCGATTTGATGATGTATTATTCCGGTTCCAGTTTACACTGATACCGTATGTAAAGGGATAATAGAGAAAAAATTAGAATTAGACATCATACGGTTAGACATATTGAGATTCTAAGTGTGATGAAGATGAGGAGGAAAGAAATTCGATGGAAGAAAAAAAGTATTTGAAATGGTATAACAAAATTGGATACGGATCAGGTGATATTGCAGGTAATGTAGTCTATGCGTTCCTGACATCCTTCATGATGCCCTATCTGACAGACTCAGTAGGACTTGCAGCAGGTGTCGTAGGTACCCTGATTGCCGTATCAAAACTATTTGATGGTTTCACGGATATATTTTTTGGATCAATGATTGACAAAACACACAGTAAAATGGGAAAAGCGAAGCCATGGATGCTATACGGATATATTGGTTGTGCCATTACGCTGGTCTGCTGCTTTACAGTACCGGTCAGTTTGGGAACAACGGCTAAATATGCATGGTTCTTTATCTCTTACACACTGTTAAATGGTGTGTTTTATACAGCAAACAATATTGCTTATTCAGCACTTACGTCACTGATTACAAAGAACAGCAAAGAGCGTGTGCAGATGGGATCTTACCGTTTTATTTTTGCGTTTTCAACAAGTCTTCTGATTCAGGCAATTACAGTTGGATTTGTAGATAAATGCGGTGGAGATGCTGCGGCATGGAGAACGGTTGCTATTATCTATGCAATCATTGGTCTGGTCATAAATACGATTTCAGCACTTTCTGTTAAGGAACTTCCGGAGGAGGAACTTAATGAAGGAGAAGTAAAGAATGATAATGAAAAGTATGGAATGGTACAGGCATTCAAGCTTCTTGTCAAAAACAAATATTACATGATGATTTGTGGAACATATATTTTACAGCAGTTATATGGTGCCATGATTGGAGCTGGCATTTATTACATGACATGGGTACTGAAAAATAAGAATTTGTTTGGACAATTTGCGTGGGCAGTAAATATTCCACTGATCATTGCCCTGATTTTCACACCGACATTAGTTGGTAAGTGGAAAGGTATGTATAAACTGAACTTAAGAGGTTATGTCTTAGCAGTCATCGGTAGAGCACTTGTTGTTGTTGCCGGATATATGGGCAGTGTTCCGTTGATGATGGCGTTTACAGCTCTTGCAGCCTTAGGTCAGGGACCATGGCAGGGAGATATGAATGCAGTTATCGCATCCTGCTCTGAATACACTTATCTTACACAGGGAAAGAGAATTGACGGAACGATGTACTCTTGTACTTCTCTTGGCGTAAAAATCGGTGGAGGTATTGGAACCGCTGTTGTTGGATGGATGCTTGAGCTCAGTGGATATGTCGGAACAAATGCAATTCAGCCACAGTCTGCACTTGATATGATGCAGTTCATGTATCTTTGGCTTCCGTTAATCTTTGATGTATTGATTATGTTTGCACTTTCAAGAATGAATGTAGAAGATGCAAATAAAAAACTGAAAGCAGAAAAAGGAATCGCTGCAGATGAAGTAACAGATGCATCAGACATAAATTAGAATTGACAGGAAAAAGTGTTGTCTGATTGTTGTTCGACGAGACAGTGCTTTTTCTATATATAAGGTGATCGGGGTGGTATTATGGAAATTAAAAAAACAATCGAATTATTGAATGGAACTTTTTTCGATAATAAATTAACAGAATTATATGTTGATTTGAACCGGATTCCATATGAGAAGGAACGATATCGAAAAGCAATCGACAGTTACAAGACATTTTTTGGTGAAGGTGAAATAGAGATATTCAGTGCACCCGGAAGAAGTGAAATAGGAGGGAACCATACGGACCATCAGCATGGGGAGGTACTGGCCGCATCCATTAACAATGATGCAATTGCAGTTGCAAGAAAACTGGATGAACCGATTGTAAAAGTGATGTCAGATGGATATAGTGATATGATTATCATTCAGCTGGATGAGCTGGCGAAAAAAACAGAAGAAGAAGGTACCACGAATGCACTCATCCGTGGTGTACTTGCCAAGATGAAAATGGATGGTCATGCAATTGGAGGATTTCAGGCATATGTGACCAGTGAGGTGTTGATCGGTGCAGGCCTTTCTTCCTCAGCTGCTTTTGAAACACTTATTGGAACGATTCTTTCCTATATGTACAATGGTGGTGAAGTTAATCCGATAGAAATTGCCAAGATTGGTCAGTATGCAGAAAATGTGTATTTCGGAAAACCATGTGGTTTAATGGATCAAATGGCATGTTCAGTAGGAAGTCTGATACATATTGATTTTGCAGATCCGGAAAATCCGATTGTGGAACAGCTGAAGTTTGATTTGAATACATATGGATATAGTTTATGTATTACAGATACGAAAGGCACTCACGCAGATTTAACCCCAGACTATGCAGCAATTCCACAGGAAATGAAAAAGGCAGCGGAATGTTTTGGAAAAAACTTTTTAGGAGAGGTATCCAAGGAAGAGATTATCAATAATATCACACGGATACGTGACTGTGCTGGTGATCGTGCTGCACTCAGGGCATTACACTTTGTATGCGAAAATGAGCGTGTCAAAGAGGAAGTAGATGCACTAAGGAAGAATAATTTTCCACAATTTCTGACCAAAGTGAAAGAATCCGGAGATTCTTCTTTTAAATACCTTCAGAACGTATATACATGTCACGATGTGCAACATCAGAATGTGTCTATTGCATTGGCATTAAGTGACGTGATATTTGGAGAAAAAGGCGTGTGTAGAGTACATGGAGGAGGATTTGCAGGAACCATACAGGCATTTGTTCCCAATTATCTGGTGTCCAACTATCAAAAAGAGATGGATAAGGTATTTGGAAAGGGTTCCTGTGAAGTATTAAAAATTCGTAAGTATGGTGGCATAAAAGTTTTATAATCATAAAAACAAAGAAAAGGAGAAATGATCTATGAGTAGCATTTTAGTATTGGGCGGAGCAGGTTATATCGGTTCTCATACTGTATATGAGCTGATTGCGGCAGGAGAAAATGTAGTAGTTGTTGATAATCTTGAAACAGGTTTCCGTAAGGCTGTTCACCAAGATGCAAAATTTTATCAGGGAGATATCCGGGACAAGGCATTTATAGATTCTGTATTTGAAAAAGAGGAGATCGATGGAGTTATTCATTTCGCAGCCAATTCACAGGTTGGAGAGAGTATGGTAAATCCACTCAAATATTACAACAACAATCTGTGCGGAACAGAAGTATTACTAGAAAGTATGGTCGCACATGGCGTTAACAAGATTGTTTTTTCTTCGACAGCAGCCACATATGGAGAACCGGAACGTATTCCTATACTTGAAACAGACCGCACAGTTCCAACAAACTGTTATGGCGAAACAAAGCTTTCCATGGAGAAGATGTTTAAATGGACAGCCAATGCCCATGATTTACGTTTTGTATCCTTACGTTATTTCAATGCCTGTGGAGCACATCCAAACGGAAAAATCGGGGAAGCTCATAATCCGGAGACGCATCTGATTCCATTGATCTTACAGGTGCCAAATGGGAAAAGAGAATATATTTCTATTTTTGGAAATGATTATGATACAAAAGATGGTACATGCGTAAGAGATTATATTCATGTAAATGATCTTGCGCAGGCTCATATTCTTGCCATGGAATATTTAAGAAAAGGCAATGAAAGTAATATTTTTAATCTGGGTAATGGAGTAGGATTTACGGTAAAAGAAGTTGTGGAAACAGCTAGAAAAGTAACAGGACATCCGATTCCGGCAAAGGAAGAACCCAGACGAGCAGGAGATCCTTCAACACTGATTGCATCTAGTGAGAAGGCAAAAAAAATTCTTGGGTGGAAGCCTAAATTTGATGACCTGGAGACAATTATTACAACGGCTTGGGAATGGCATAGAAATCATCCGAATGGTTATGAAGCATAATATGAGTAGGAGGAAACGGTAAAATGATTGATCAGCTGATTTCTGAACTGGTGGCTTATGGACTAGAAAATGGACTAATAGATGATGCAGATAAAGTGTATGTTACAAATGGCTTATTGGAATTGTTTCAAAGGCAAGATTATCAAGAACCGGAGAAATTAGGAAAACCGAGAAAATTACAGCTCGTTTTGGATGATTTGTTAGAGTATGCGTTGTCACAGGGAATTCTTGAAGATGATACAGTGACAATGAGGGATCTTCTCGATACAAAGATCATGGGTATTTTAACACCTGCTCCGTCTGTGGTAAGAAAAATTTTTGAAGAAAAATATCAGGTATCACCAAAGGCAGCAACTGAATTTTATTATCATTTCAGCCAGGCAACAAACTATATCCGCACAGATCGGATTATAAAGGATGAAAAGTGGGAGACGGATACAGAATTTGGCAAGATGGTTATCACAATTAACTTGTCAAAACCAGAAAAAGATCCAAGGGATATTGCAAAAGCCGGAACTGCAAAGAAATCTGGATATCCGGCATGCCTGCTCTGCAGGGAAAACGAAGGGTATGCAGGTCACCTCACACATCCAGCAAGACAAAACCACAGGATTATACCAATTACTCTGTGTGGAGAACAGTATTATTTGCAGTATTCACCATATGTGTATTATAATGAACATTGCATTATATTTAATAAGAATCATATTCCGATGGCGATTAATGAGATAACTTTTAATAAACTTCTTGATTTTGTTAAGCAGTTTCCGCATTATATGGCAGGTTCCAATGCAGATCTGCCAATCGTAGGAGGATCTATTTTGAGTCATGATCATTTTCAGGGTGGCAGTTATGTCTTTGCTATGGCAAAAGCTCCTTATGAACAGGAATTTGATTTAGATAGATATCCCGATATACATGTAGGAATTGTAAAGTGGCCGATGTCAGTGATCCGTTTGCAGGGGAGAGCAATGGATAGTATTGTAGCGGCTGCAAATCATATCCTTACGAAGTGGCGTGGATATTCGGATCCAGAAGTTAATATTTTCAGTGAGACAGATGGTATTCCACACAATACAATTACGCCGATTGCAAGGATGCGTGGAGATTTGTATGAACTGGATTTGGTTTTGCGTAATAATATCACAACCGATGATTGTCCGCTTGGACTTTTCCATCCACATGCAGAGTACCACCATATCAAAAAGGAAAATATTGGACTGATTGAAGTTATGGGACTGGCTGTATTACCTGCCAGACTGAAAAAAGAAATGGCAGAATTGGAACAGGCAATTCTAAATCATGAAGACCTGAGACAGAATGAAACAATGGCTGCCCATGCTGAATGGGCAGAGGGATGGATACCAAAATATAAGATTACAGATAGTAATATTCATTCTATCATACAGAAAGAAATTGGAATTGTGTTTGCGAAAGTTCTGGAGGATGCAGGCGTTTACAAGAGAACAGAGGAAGGGAAAGCAGCATTCAAAAGATTTATTGAAAGTTTATAAAAAAAGGACCACTTCATTTTTGTGAAATGGCCTTAAGAAAATATTCAGTTTTCACAAAATAGTCCTTTTAGTATTTATACGTGGTAAGGATGCTCAAAATATTCAGTGTAGAATACTAAAAGGTCATTCAGATATTTTTTTAGGTTGCTCATTTGCAACTCCTCCTTTCCTTATTTACAAGTTGATTATAAGATAGGTGTAAAAGGATTGCTTGCCAAATCGAAAGAAGATATAGACAAATGTTGCAAAGGGGAGTATTTCATGCAGTTAAAATATGTTGACACAAAAGAGGAGATCATAGCAATAAATAGGAAGTCAAAACATATTGAACCACATCTTCATAATGCGCTGGAGATCGTTTGTGTAACAAGTGGAGCATTAGAGCTTGGTGTCGGACAGGAACTATATCATATGGATAAAGGAGATATAGGCTTTGTATTTCCAGATGTTATTCATCATTATCAGGTACTGACACCCGGTGAAAATAAAGCGACTTATCTGATCGCATCGCCATTCACGATTGCCAAATTTGCAGATATTATGCAATCCATGGCTCCTGAATATCCGATCATCAAAGCGGAAAAGGTTGAACCGGAGGTATATAGGGTTATAAATGCGATTTTAGAGACAGAACAGTCGGATATTACTGTTGCACAGGCATATCTTCAAATTGTGTTGGCACGCTGCATAGGAAAATTAAATTTGATAGAAAAGAGTAATGTGGGGAGCAACGATCTTATTTACCAGACAGTTTCCTATATATCAGCAAATTTTAAGAAGAAATTTTCGTTGGAAGAGATGGCAAAAGATCTGGGGGTGAGCAAATATGTTTTATCCAGACTCTTTTCCAAAACATTCCATAGAAACTTTAATCAATATCTTAACAATGCAAGGCTGAACTATGCATGCCATCGTTTGGAAAATACGAGTGATTCTATTACAAACATTTGTCTGGATAGTGGATTTGAAAGTCAGAGAACATTTAACCGAGTATTTAAAGAAAGATATAAAATATCACCGAGTGATTATCGGAGTACTTGTGTGAAAGAGATGTTGTCATAAAAGGTTGTGTTGGTAGAAATCTAAAGAAACAAGAAAGGCAGGCAGGGCGCATATGAACATGAGAAAATCCATAATCGATTTTAATGAAAAAAAAGGATTCATCTGTGATATGGATGGTGTGATTTATCATGGCAATCAGATATTGCCAGGTGTTCCAGAATTCATCCAGTGGTTGCATGATGAAAAGAAAGAATATTTATTTTTGACAAATAATAGTGGATATACACCACGGGAATTAAATCAGAAACTGGCAAGGATGGGACTTGACGTGCCAGAAGAACATTTTTACACCAGCGCATTGGCAACAGCCGCTTTTTTAAAGGAACAGGCTGCAGGCTGTTCAGCATTTGTGATAGGAGAAGCCGGTCTCTTAAATGCACTTTATGATGTAGGCATTACAATGAATGATGTAAATCCGGATTATGTTGTTGTGGGAGAGGGACGATCCTATTCATTAGATACTTTAACGAAAGCAACGAATTTAGTTCTGAAGGGAGCTAAGCTGATTGGAGCAAACTCGGATGTTTCCGGACCGATCGAGAACGGAATCGCTCCTGCCTGTCGTGCATTGATTGCGCCCATTGAAATGGCAACAGGTACACAGGCTTATTTCTGTGGGAAACCGAATCCACTGATGATGAGAACAGGATTGAATATGCTTGGATGTCATTCAGCAGAAGCTGTAATGGTTGGGGATCGTATGGATACAGATGTGATTTCAGGAATGGAAAGTGGTATGTCTACGGTATTGGTTCTCTCTGGATGTTCAACGAAGGATACTCTCAAAACTTATGCTTATCTTCCGACAATGGTATTGAATGGAGTGGGAGATATCGCCAGTATGGCAAAAGCAAAAGAGGAATAGTGTGTATAGGCAAATAGGAGGTAAAGTATATGATGAAACTTGATAATTTTGTAGGAATGATAACAGGACATTTTGATAATAAGGATCAATTTAAGAAATACAATCTGTAATGACAAAATAAATAACCTTCCTGAAGATTTCAAAGGAAAATCTCCACATCTTTTCCTTATCACGGAAATAGAACAGGGAATTTTACTTTCTTCTTATGAAATTCCCAAAGGAGAAGATAAAAATACATTTTCATATGATTCTATGAAGAATGTTGATTACTCTAAACTAGAAAAATCTGAAAAATTTACCCCGGCACTTTATCATGAAAAGGACGGAATCTGGGAGGGAGGCAGCACAAGCCAGTTCTCTCCGGTAATGACATTCAAACTTGGGGAGCGGAGTGTCATTGGCTGATGTTTGCACGGCCTTTTGGGGAAGTGGTATTATCAACATTGATGGAGTTAAATGGGACATGGTGCTGATTTTTGCAATCAGTGTGGTACTGCTTAGGAAAACAAAATGGAATCCTGTTTTTGTGATGATATTGGCTGGGGTATTAAAAGTATTAGTAGCACTTATATAAGAAAAATATAGGGAGGATGATATGCCGACAATCAGCGTACTGATAAAACCTGCATCAGGGATGTGCAACATGCAATGTGATTACTGTTTCTATTGTGATGAAATGAAAAAAAGGTCACAGGATTCGTATGGGTTTATGTCAGAACAAACACTAAAAAATGTTATTAGAAAGACTATGATTCATGCTGAAGGGTTAATAAGCTATGTATATCAAGGTGGTGAGCCTACTTTGCGTGGACTTACTTTTTTTGAAAAAGCTGTGGAATACCAGAGGCATTATAACAAGCATGGAATACGGGTGAATAATGCTTTGCAGACGAATGGATATCTGCTAGATGATGCATGGTGTAAATTTTTCAAAGAAAATCAATTTTTAATTGGGTTATCAATAGATGGTACAAAACAGCTTCATGATATGTACCGTCATGACAAAAATGGAAATCCGACATTTGATCGGATTAAGTCTGCGGCAGATCTTATGGATCAATATGGAGTGGATTACAATATTCTGACGGTAGTAACACAGAATGCTGCTTATCATGCGACGGAAATATATAATTATTATAAGAGGCAGGGGTGGAAATATCAACAGTATATTGCATGTTTGGATCCGTTGGGGGAAATTAGGGGGAAAAGTTCATTTGCCTTAAAACCTGAACAATATGGACGGTTTTTAGTAGAGTTATTTAACTTATGGTACGAGGATTGGAAAAATGGAGAACATCCTTATATAAGACAATTTGAAAACTATATAGGAATTCTGCTTGGATATCAGCCGGAATCCTGCGAACAACGAGGAATCTGTGGTATACAGAATGTGGTGGAAGCCGATGGTAGTGTGTATCCGTGCGATTTTTATATGTTAGATGAATACAGACTAGGCAATTTTAATAGTGACCGTTTGGTAGAGATTGATGAAAAGCGAAAATCAATTGCATTTGTGGAGCAGTCGCAAAAGTCTGCAAAAGACTGCATAGAATGTAAGTTCCATACACTATGCAGAGGGGGCTGTCGAAGAAATAGGGAATTTGATGTTGCTAAAGGAGAATATGCAAATTATTATTGCGAAAGCTATCGTTTCTTTTTTGAACAATGCTTAGAGAAAATGATTCATATTGTTGAGACAATAAAAAGGTAGAAGGTAGAACTTATGAGAGGGGGAAACATTTTTCAATCCATCCACCCAATTACACAAAATCACAATTGTCTCGTAATTTATATTGCTATATGTACGCCACTTAACATTATACATTTTTCATGCGCTCCCTGAGTTGCTTTCTGGCTTCGGATACACTGAGGGTAGGAGCACCGTCTATGCGTTCCTGCTCGGCTTGTAAGACATTTGCATGTAGCTGCAGTGTCTGTTCCCTTTTTTCAAAGGCATCAATACTCATCAAGACAAGATCTCCTTCTCCCATCTTTGACACTTTATAGAGCCAAAGATGGGATTGTAGCATAGTAAAGCGACAGTGAAAATCGCAAAGCCGTGCCATGCGAGGACAGTTTAGTGCTAATGTTGTGTCACAAAAGACTATTGATTTTCCGGAGTATTTTTGCAACAATACATAGGTAATATTATGTTACGCTTTATGAAAAGGAAAAATATATGATTTTCATCATAATCCAACAATAAAAGCTGAATAGTTTGCGCTCGAAGCAAGTCCTGAAGTTGTGTTTTTTCCATTACTATAATCATATTCATGCCTTCCCCTATCAAAATCCGATTTGTTAACGCCTTATAATTATAATACAAGAGATATAAGGTTTTTGTAACGATATGAGCTAAAGATAGAGTAAACTAGATTTAGGTATTATATGAGGTAAAACTGATGTATAATATTTATAGATTACAACAATGTTAAGGAGGGAACGAATGAATTTAGAAATATATCAACAATTGTGTGCTGAATCAAAAATTCTCTGGACACAGCATTGTTTACAGCGAATGCAGGAAAGAGATATCAGTCGTGCCGACGTAAAAAATGGAATTGCAACCGGCGAAATCATAGAGGATTATCCAGATACAAAGAAATTTGAAGATGATTTAAAGACACGAAGAAAGAGGTGATGGATATGTGTATGTATTGCAAAAATAGTACAACCGTAAATAGTACAACAACACACGTCGTAAATTATAAAAATTGCATTATTGTAATTAAGAATGTTCCATGCCTTGAATGTGAGCAGTGTGGAGAAAAATATTATACGGATGAAGTTGCTGAGCGACTTGAAACGATTGTAAATATGGCAAAGAAATTGATGCAGGAAATTGCAGTTATTGACTATCCACAGGTAGCATAATCTTCTATATCGGGAGAGGGTGCCGAGGCCCCTCTCTTTTCTTCTTTTTATCTTTTCTCTGTACTATTCAATCCATCGCATTTGGAGACTTTCTCCGAAAAAGTTCCGGAATAGACGTTCTAAAGTAATAATCTGCCAACCTTTGCCCAAAAAATCAGGACTCTTTACCCCATTATAAATCACAGTTCCATATTTTATTTCTTCAAGATCATAACAAACAAATTCATTTTCTGCCAGTGATGATTTTTTTAACAGATGGGATATCATGTATTCGACCAGACCTTCGTATCCGGTATAATCAGCTTTATACCATATACCTTCGTTTTCCCATTTTAACTGATTTCCTTTTGAAGACTGGCGGTCATTTGTCCGGATATTCTGT
>ERZ779776.356-NODE-356-length-17743-cov-3.933175_pt1 | contig 17743 bp, 19 predicted proteins | sample MGYA00511098_ERZ779776 | MGnify/ENA primary metagenome ERZ779776 (study PRJEB29588, sample SAMEA2149318) | human gut metagenome | biome: human gut; feature: human-associated habitat; material: faeces | place: Denmark | collected 2008/2010 ...
AAAATAATAGGTGGTTTGGACAGGTATAAAATAAAAATCCCGATGAGATCAATTCTCATCGGGATTTTTAAAGTTTTGGTTAGCTTAACCTATTAAGCAATAGGCTTCGTATTAACCGGATTTTCAGGAGTGTTGGTAACCTGAACCGGATAACCACCTTGCTGACGAACATCAGTAAGAGCGGAACCATTCGGGAATGTTCCAGGCCAGTTATTGGCAGGAGCGCCAGACGGCGGCAAGCTATTTCCGAGCGTATCGATTAATACGACATGATAATAGAGATTGGCGCCAAAAAGGTTATCGACAACACCATATCGGGTCATTAAACCAACCTGAGGTTCAAACGACACAGGGTCTACCACCCTTTGCAGGAGTATTGGGATGTACGGACAAAACAGAATACCTGCGTCCCAATATTCGCTACCCTTATAGCCGAGTAGAGCAAAGTCCGGAATACCCTGAGTACGAGCTTCTCCACCAACGGTATACTGTCCTTGATTATCCCAGGAATTGTTCATCCAGGAGTTGTTCTGAACAGGCGTACGGGTATCACGGAAGACAGTGAATCGGCCATTACCAATTGTACCAACCTTAGCAATACCGGAACTATCCGTAGAGATTGTACCATTAACTTCCATAATGGCATACTGAGGAAGCGTTTCCAATAAGGAGCAGACATCCGGAGTGGCGATAATGAAGTTAGCTGGGCCACGACGGTTACGAACAGCCATACGGTTAGCCATCTGAATGATGAACTGATAAAACGCACGGTCACGTTCACCCATCCAACGAGCATCAGCCTTAGAACCATCCCAATAGGAATATTCATTAGCAGAAAGAGCGGCGTAGAGCATACGAACGATCATTTCACGGTCAATTTCGGCCTGAAGTTCGTAAGACATCATGGAAGTAACTTCCTGTTCGATGTCGATACCGTTCATGTTACGAATATCCTGTTCGAGTTCAAGCGTCCAGGAAGTACCGATACGACGGGTACCAGCTTCAACAGCTTTCTTCTCGAAGGTAAACTTCGTGCGAGGAATACGGCCAGTAGCTTCATAGTCACCCAAGAGAGCGGCAGTACCAAGGTCCTGGTCAGAGAATGTAAACTTACCACCGGCAATGTGGGTAGCCTTAAAGAGAGCATTCGCAGCCGCAATTACTTTCGCACCTTTACCTTCATTATCCTCAATTGTATACTTAGTTGTACCGTCGGACAATGTGAATTCAACACCAACAGTAGCTCCGGAGATAATCACAAGGTCGGCAACAGCCTTAATCTGATAGGTAGTACCAGCATCAGAAGCATTCCAAGTGGTTACAATATCAGCATCGGTATAAGGAGCACCCGTTTCTTTATTGATCGTACGGTTAAAGAGGTTGTTACGACGACCAGTAAAGGAAGTGTCGAGGTAGTTATAACCCATTTCAGTTCCAGGGGACTTAACCGTAGCTTCAAGCTGCCGCATATCCGTAGGAGCCGGAGGATTGGCAGTATCTTCGGCACGGAAAGTATTCACACCGTATTGAGGTCCAGTCGTAGATCCTTTAGTCAGCGTACCGGAAGAACGAGCTTCATGAAGAGGCCCTTGGTCATAGCGATAACGAATAGCAAACGCAAGGGAAACAGGTCCGGACATCGGCTGGACACCGACAACTTCATTGGAAATAAGTTCCGGGAACGTACGACGAATCATCGGAAGAAGAATCTTCGGTAAACGATTGTCGCCCTTCGCATAGGTATCGCCTTGAGTAATCGCACCACCAAAAGAGGCGTTGGCACCCCAAATGCTGGAGCTGTTCGGGTTCATATCTTCCATCAGGGCGTTAGCCTGGTTTTCAAGAAGAACAGCTGTAACGGCACGCGTATGCTTATTTTCAATAGGAGCAACGTGTTCAGAAACGAGCAGCTTCTTCCACTTATTCACACAGTTCTGATAGAACTGCTTGTTCTGCTGAACAGCAGCGCCAACAGACTGAGTTTGTACTTGTTGAGTCTTTTTCATAAAAATTATATTAATTTATCTTTGTTTTTGCTTGAATATCAAGCGATTTTTGAGGAGACGGAATTCTTGTCCGTAAGATTAAATTAACTGATGCTTGAAAATTGTATAGTTAATTTCTTTGGTTATACTCTAATAACAATTGATATTTAGGTTTTTAAAGCAACTCTTAATAATCAGAAGACGCCATTTCGGCAGCAATTTCATCAATAAGAGAGAAACCGGAGTTATTAGAAGAGTTTTCTGTCATTAGATCTTTTGTACGGCGGGGTTCGGTCGGAAGCTTTTTCTTATCTCGTACCTTCAGGGCTTCTTCCTTAAGAACAGTACGTTTCTTTTCTTGACCTTGCCTATAAAGATCTAAAATATAATTGAAATTTTCATTAATGAACTTAATATCCTTGCCATGAAGCATGCGTTTCATATGAGAGGCTTCAGCTTCCGGCAGCTTGGCAGTCCTGGATTCAATCAAAAGATTAGCCTCGGAATTATAAAGAGATTCTTCAAGGCGCTGGTTTTCTTCTTTAAGCTTTTTAATATAAGAAAGAGCTTTGGTCATTTTTTCACGAGCTTCAAGAATTGGGCCGGAAATAGATTCCTTCATTAAAGCGGAATCAACGCCAAGCTGAGTGCGAAGGCCTTCAAGAACAATGCGGGCCGTATTATTAAGGGCAGCCTCTTTGATAATAGAATAATCTACAATATTGCCAATTTTAGATTCAATGAATCGTTCGATATTTTTGGCAAGGGAAGCTTTGAACTTTTCAGCATCTGTTCGAAGAGCTTCAGTATATTTGGCTTTAATTGATTCAAGCAAAGCCTTATCTTTTGCATCTTTCTTCTTAAGAAGATTAACCAACTTTACCTTATGGTTTTCATCAATCTGCTTGACGAGTTCTAAAATTCGCTTTTCAGCTTCATCGTCATATTGATGAAGTGCAGATTCTACTTGAATTTGAACCTGCTTGTCAAATTCTTTTTTAATATCGGCAAGATCGGCTTCCGATAAAACATTTTTTAAACTTTCGGGAATTTTCATATTCTATTATTAAAATAAGTCGGTTTCGCGTTCAGCCTTTTTAAGCTTCTTGGCGATATTTTTCTTAACGATGGTTTTTAGTACAGAAGCGGCAGATTTGGCGTCTTCTTCTAAAATTGCCTGTACAAAAGATAAGCAATCTTTATCTAATTGTTTTACTTTCTTTGTTTTCTTAGACATAAGGTTATTTACGATTTGTAGTAATTTCGTTAAAGCTCTTAAGGAAGTCAATCACTGATCGTTTAATATAGTCGTTTCGGTCTCCAACTGGAAGATTCGCAAATTTCTTACTAGTATCATCGTAAAGTTTTTCCATTCGAATAGAACCGTCAGATTCACAAACAAACTGGGCAGACTCTAAAATACCGTCTACATAGGCGCTCGAAAAACTTGGATCCGAAACCGCATCTATGGCGACCATGCGCAAATTTGAAACTCTTGAATATCCTTCAGATGTTTCTGTCAGCTGACCAAGACAGCGAGAAGACATACCAACTTGAACGCCATTATTAAGGAGAGATTTCAAAAGATCGCCTTTAGGCGTACCAACTAAAACTTTAGACTTGCCGTACCAAACATTATTATCTTCCTTTAATTCAACAACCAAATGGCAAGCGGCTCCAAGATCAACTGAAGCAGATTCGGGGTGATTTAATTCTCCAAGTGCACGCCCAAATTTAATCTTTTCTTCAGTATAGCGATTAACTTCGCGGCGAAGTTCTTCAGCTGGATATAAACGATTATTTCTATTAATAATTTCAGAACCAAGATAAGGACCAGTCAAATATAAAGCCCGTTCTTTGTGAAGACTTTCTTCTTCATATAATATTTGTAAAGGATCCATTCGGGAAGGATCAGGCATTTCACAAATTAATTTATAAGGGGTTGTTGAAACCATACTTTATTAATAATTAAACTTATTTACGTATGAACAACTAATTTTTAAAAGATTAGCGCTTTTTGCAAAGATTTTTAATTAAATTTCATTCCTTAAATATCTTTCATGACTGATTTATCTCAAATCGCTTTAGAAATTTTTAATGAAGGAGTTTTTGATGATCCCGCAAAGTGGGACGAATGGGAAAGGAAGCTTGCAGATAAAGAACGAAGAGCTTCAGCCAGAGAAGAGGCTAAGGATTTATTAAGATATGATGATAACAAGTATGGCAGTTTAGCTAAAATCTTTAACAAAGGATCTGAATGGAGAAGGGCTTCCGTAGATCAATTAAGAAAATGGATGAAGTTAAACCCCGGCTTTTATATTACTGTTGTTGATACTGATCAAATTGGATCCGGTACTCGAGTTCCTCCGATTAAAATTACCGAACCTATTAATAATAGTTTTATTCCTCGTCAAATTAAAACATTTAACCATGGAGAAAAAGCCTTAGGATATGGACGAAAAGGTTCAGCTCAAAATATCAAATTTAAAGATATTTCTAATGTTTCTGCGTTAAAGAAATATCCTGATATTATTACTTTTAATTTTGATGAAATGAGCCCTTCCGGAGCAAACAGGCATTCTTATCGAGTATTAGTAACTCCGAAAATGCCTTCTGAAGAAACATTGATTGCCTTTAATCCCACCGGTAAAGAACAATATAAAGAAACTGAAGAAGAAATTTAACCAATATCTTTTTCAGTAAGAATAATAAATTTTAAGCCGTTTTTGGATGCAAATTCAGAAGCGGCTTTCCATTTACTTTGATTTTGACTGAATGTTATTTGTTCAGTTAATAAAGTCTTTTTCCTTTTTCGCTTTGTTGCTTCAGGCTCTATAGTTTGCCGATAAGGTTTAATTTCAATTAAAAAAGTTTCTATCTTATTTTCTTTTTTAAAAGAAGCAGCCAAATCAATATAATAAGTATGCCACTTATTATCTCCTTCCCAGAAATAAGGAATTTTTACTCCTTCTGAGTTCCATTTAATACACTTGGGATTATTATCCAAAAATTGAAAATACTTTAACTCTAAACCTGAACGGTAAATTGCATATTCTCCGATAAACTTATGTTTATTTTTTGGATAAAAATAACCTTGATTATATCGTTTATTTCTAGCTAATCCTAATTCTCCCATTTTTAAACTGGTGCAAACTGAGAATATTTTACCATTATCAGAGCTGGACTTTCCGTTGGCCGAATAATACCAATATTAATATTATACAGATGAGTATTCGTTAATGTCCCAACATCGCCCTGGTCTATAAACAGCTTATAGTTTCCTGTAGTTTCATTCGGCAGTAATATTTGAATATTTTGAGGAGCAACTGAAAGGCTTCGGGGATCCAAAATAAGAGTATTATCAATATGGTAATTTTGTAATGTTATATCACCAATATAAAGATTAATGATAAGAGTATTTGTTGCAGATAATGAACTTGGCCTAAAATACCATTTTTTAGAAATAAGACTTACATAAGCACTAATTTCACTACCATTGCTATATTCAGCATAATTAGCTCGAACTTGAGCATAAAATGGATCTATTTGTACTTCGGTATAAGCATTTGCAGCAGTCTCTCCGGGGCAATCACCAATATAGTCATGATTAGAAATACTTTGTATAAATGGCCCATTGATATAAGTTGAAAATGCCCTGAATGCTAAAATCGGGCCGCAATAATATGTTGTAAATAAAGTAGTTCCTTCATTCTCAGTTTTAATACAATGAAGAGCGGCCCTATCTGTTAAACGCTGGGATAATACAACTCCTCGATCAGTTTTTAATTCTACATAATTAACCAAATCAACGACTTCATGAGGTCCAAGATAAAATGGAGATTTCCAAAAAGTAAGTTGATTAGGATTAGAACTTATACTTTGAGCAACCCCATATCCATTATTAATAGTAAAGGAACTAAAATTACCGCCTACACCATCCGGAATAATACTGGCTGGTAATTTATCATTGGCACCAATTAAAGGAATTGTTCCATTTGTAGTTCCTGTATTTTGATAAGCAGCAGTTTTAATACCAATAGTATTAGTCAGATAAGATTTAAATGAAGTTTCTTCTAATCCATAAAAAACATTAATTTCTGAATTATTAGGACCAACAGGTGCAATAGATACACCTAAACCGTCTAGTGCTCCGATTCTTAAAGTTTTAGCAGTTAGTGTTGTACCCGGATCACTAGAATTAATAATGCCAATTCCTCCGCCTACGCTATCTGGAATAAATGAAGCATCTAATTTACCATCAGCTCCGGTGGCCGGAATAACTGGGTCTGGCCCGGATGTTGCTGTTAAAGAAGAATTGAGGAAATAATTAATACCTTTCCATATTTCTCCAGTAGGATAATACTTTCCAAAAATAGAAACACTAAAACCAGGAGTTTCTCTACCATCATTATCTTGTGCCGTAAAAGCAAAACCCTGAATAAAATCAGACGGAGGATCTACTGGCGGCAAACTGGATAATTCTGTAAAGCCAATAATATTTCTTGGCATGAAGCTTCTATCAAGTTTACCTAAAAGTTCGGGGGCGGCATCGGGTCCGTAGGTTTCAGGAACAGTCGGGGGATAAGGCCCTGCTGGAGCGATAGATTGAATGCTTAAAGATTCTTTAACTTTTGCTGTATCTAAATTTACTGATATAAGAGATTTATCTCCAGCATCACTCCCGATGATATAAATTGGACCAGTTCCAAATATAGTAAAACTATTTCGTTCTGAAGTTAATCCTTGATTAGTTTCGAACCAAATACCAGAAATTTTGGTATTTGCAAAATCTTGAACTTTTTTAACGGCATTTGCAGTTGCTGCTTCAGTAGTGGAAGTAGAATTTGTATTATCATTTAATTTAACAATACCTGAAGCCGATACAGAAGCTGCAGGAATTCCAGTTAAAGAACTCCAGCCAATATTTGCCGGGAGAGTAATAATACCATTGACAGGAGTATAATTTGTTCCTAAAAAGGTAATAGAACTAATGGTTCCAGACGGCGTAGCAATTCCAGAAATATCATCCGCAGTATAAGTTCCCGGGGTTTTAGTGACTGTAATCCAATAGGTTCCTTGGACATTTCCTCCCAGAACAAAAATCATATCTCCTTGTTTAGGAGTAATTCCAGTGGTAATGCCGTTAATAAATGCTACAATATCATTTATATTATCGGCAGAAGCTATATCAAACTTATCATATAGGGCAATATCTCCAATGACAGACTCAGGTAATTTACCCCGGGCATCTAAAACAGGAATTTGTCCAGATGCTGTACCGGTATTAATAAGAGCAGCAGTACCTAATCCTAAAGCTTCCCTGCTTTTTACTGCATCAAGATTGAAGGAAATTAATGCTTCTTCACTTCCTTGTACAGTAGTAGTAATTGGTCCTCCAGTGGTGAAATTTAAAGAGGTAGCTTCAGTAACAGTTATGGTACTGTTTGTTACTGAAATTCCATTGATATAAGATTTCCCTGTCTTGTCACTAATACCGGACTTTTGCATGATGTTCAAATATTTAAGATTTGATCAAGGAAGAGCTCCATAGGTTTATTTCGGCAAGCTTTGGTATTGCCTTTGACCGTAAACCAGTTTCCAAATGTAACAATAAAGAAAAGTTTATAATATTCTTCAATATATTTTAAATCACAATCATAGTTCCAGGCAGTACAAAGTCCATCATCCTCTTTTTTATTGGGATTCCATTCAGGCATAATATAAATGCTGTTAGGCATAGAACAAATAGTTGCCAAGCATCCAATGGTCATATCTTCGGGAGCTGATGATTCATGAATATCGCAGTCATTAGCCATTTTAATCATCTTATCTAAAATATCATTTTTAATAAGATAGCATATTCCGGAAAAAATACTGCCTGGACGATGAGAAGCAGCAAACATACAGCTTTCAGTATCATAAAACTTATCAAATATCTCCCGATGTGCAATCATTGTATCTGAATCAAGTTTAATTGATACTCCGGCCCTCCCTTTGGTAGATTTTTTTATTTCTTCTAAAATACCAACGACACATTCTTTACCGTTTAAATTATGTTTTCTGTCAAAAGTGGATTGACGATAAAAAATGCCAAGTTCATTTAATTCTTTAATCTTTTCTTCTGAAATGGGATGTTTATTATCATCAATAACATTTACTTCAACATCATCGCCTAATACATATTTGGCTGAAAGAGCACTGTATTTTACAATCTCTTCATCTTCTTTATATGTAAAAATGTTTACAAAAAATTTTTTCATTTGATATTCAAAAACTTATAAATTTCCTTTAGTTGATCTTCAGTAAAATCTTCCTTTGTAAAAATACGTTCAGAAGGAGAAGAAATATTATTTTTAATTAACTCAACTCCAAATTGATTTTTAAAGAAAATTGGTAAATCAGATAATTGAACGACTAATGGTTCAAATCCTTCTTTTCTGATATGTTCAAGATATTTTTCCTGTTGAACTACATGTTCATCGCAGCAAACTAATTCTCTTGTAATATAAGGAAGAGACCAAAGATGTTCTTTAATAAAATCCTCTTTTGATAAATTAAAATTATAATATTTGTTATATTTGTTTTTCCAGGACCAATTCAGCCATCTTAGAAATCTTTTAAATGGATCTTCTAAAACTACAAACTTAATATAGTCAGGATAAGCATGGCATTTTGCTATATTTTGAATAATATTCTTTTCGAAACAATATTGCGGATTATTCCAAATAAAAGAATGATCCTGAATAGTATCATATGTTCCGTCATGAACCATTGAAGTTTTTAAAATAGAAGAACAGCCATTTTTGCTGATAATAAAAGAAATAAATTTTAATTTATGACAAATATTAGCTCGAACAAACCAGCATCCTCTAATAAATGGTGTTTTGTTCAAATACATAAACCAATAATTTTTGGAAATTGGATTATATTCTAAACGGTAAACTTGATTTTGATAATCTACATAAAATCCTTGTTCATCTTCATGATAAATTTTTATTTCTAAATTCATATTTGGAGAAGTTATAATCATTTTCTCCGGGTCAATGTCAATAGGAAATTTAATTGGTCCTTGAACTAATTCAGATTTCATTTTTTAATAAAATTATTATATGCTTCTTTATATTCTTCTGTATCTCTGGTGTATTTGTCACAAACAAAACAATGAATATTATGATTCCAATATTGACTTAGAATGTTATAGGCGACATTGGCCCGAACAGTAGAAATAATTACATTAAACCCCTGGACGACTAATAAAAAAGCAATTCCTGCAATTATTTCATTATTTTTTATTCGATCTTCGTCAGAATATCCTAAATCATGGGTAACAAAATGTCGTACTCCATCTCCATCAAGAACAACTGTTGGATGAATATTTCCATTAGATTCCCGATATTCAAGAATCTTTTTAGCCAATGTCGATTTTCCAGATCCGCTTTCTCCACAAATACAAAGGATAGAAGGTGAATCTTCAGCTTTAAAGCATTTATTAAATTGATTTATTTTTCTAAATTTTTCTTTATCCATCAAAAAAATCCTTTATCCCTCAAATGTTCCATAGCAAAAGGAACCGAATTATCTTGTGCTTTTCTTCCATCTCGCTCAGAAGTATGAGGGTGTTCATATATATATTTGATTATTTCTTCTACTGTTTTAAAATGAGGCATACATGGTTCGGTAACAAAAGAATCTCCTAAACTACGGTAACCTTTAAAATAGAGTTCGCAAACAGGAAGAGTATATTTTTGAATATATCGCCAAATATTTTCTTCGGTAAAATTAAAAACAGGAGAAAATCTAGTATGATTTTCTTTTTGAACAATATAATGGTCTTTACTTCTTACTCCTTCGTCAGAAGCTCTGAATTGAATAGAAACTAAATCAATATTCTTTTCTTTAATAAGTTTTTCATTAGCCAAAGCTTTGGCTTCCATTAATTCATAAGAAGTATTTCTTTGATAGTCTAGACCTAAAGAATTATCAAATTTAAAAAACTTTTTCTTAAAGAGAAGCTCATAGATATTGATTATATGATTTACTTCCGGAAAATCAAATCCTGACCAGGGAACATAAACAGAAAAATTATCAATTAATCCTGCTTGTTTAATAAGATGAAGTCCGACTAAAGAATCTTTACCTCCAGAAAAGAAAATAGCATTATGCTTTGTTGAATCAATATTTTCCTTTAATAAAGAAATAGCTTCTGCCTCTACATCAATAAGCTCTATAGATTCATTATCTCTTATTTCTTTTATTAAATCAAAAATTATAGATCGAAAATTATCTTCACCTAATTCAGTATCGAAATTATAACAATTAGGACTTGTATTTTTATTATCGACTGGATAATGAGAATTTATTTTATAAAATATTTTATTTTTCGGGAGAAGTTCCTTAATAAATTCAAAATATCTTTCACTTTCCTCTTTTCTATTATAATCACTAATGAAAATTACAAGTGAAGCAGCATTTATCCCCTGCTTAATTTGGTCAATATATTCCTTATGTCCGGGACAATCATAAAAACAAATTTCAAGCCCGAAATAATTGCAAAAGATTTTTGCACATTTAATAGTTCTAGTATCGTCATTTCCATAAATGTCTTTACCATCGGAATAATGAACTTCTTTCATTAAGGCATCAGGATTAACTGTTCTCCCTGTTAATATTTTTACTGCTTTGGAAATGAAAGTTGATTTACCAGAATCTGGTGGTCCTACAACTGCAATTCTGACTTGCTTTGACAAACACATTATAAACATATTATAACATAAAAACCCGGATAAGTTTTTCTTATCCGGGTTTTAAGTTTATATTATGAAAAAATCATTTATTAATAACTTTAATTTGATCCATATCTCGAATTGGCACGAATTCTAAAATATACCAATCTGATGGTTTTTCTGCTTCAACCAAAGAAACTGTAGAACCGTCTTTAGCAATAAAAGAAATAGAACAGTTAAGTGGTTTATAGATTACTGTTCTGATTAAATCACCGATTCGATTATTAGTGAAATCTAAAATTAAAGATTCGATAGTTGAATCTACAGAATTAATATAAATTACATTACCGTTTAAAGTAGTATCAAAAATCCATTTTTTATTAATCTCATCATAAACATAATGATTTTCTAAAGAAGTTGTATTAAGAACATCAATTTCATTTACTCGAGAAATTAATAAATCTTTATGAGCATTTAAATCAGTATTATGCTTTTCAATAGCATCTGCAATAGCTTTATCCATTTCATCCTTGTTAGGATATTCCGGCTCTGGAGGAAGTGGAGGCTTACAGTTATAAATCTTTACATAAAAAACTTGAGATTTAATTGTCTTATTACCGGCAACCTGAAAAATAAATTCTCCATCCATGACTGCAGTTCCTTCAGCCACCGATTGAATATATTCAAGTAAGGCTTCACCAGTAAAGGAGACTTGTCCAGTCCAAGTAGTTTGGTCAAATAATGTAAAATCAATAGAAGTAACTAAAAGACTATCTTCAACTCCAACTTGGCCTTTCTTATAAAAATTCAAAGTAATATTATTAACTGATTCAAAACAAGCACAAGTAGGAAGATCAAACTCTAAAGAAAGATCTTGAGTTTCTCCATAATAGGCAATAGGCCAGGGAGTAATCAGCTTTTTAAATTTGTCAAATTCTAAGACAGTCATTATGACTTTTATTTAAAATAAAAAATCCCATGGAGAATTGACCTCCATGGGATTTCATTCAAAGACTGTTAATATCTGGAAATTTAATATTTTCTAATGTCTTTCGATCATTATTCTCTAAAGCAACTTTTGCTTCATCCTCTAATCGTTGTTGAATACCAATGATTTGAGCTCCTGGAAGTAATGCTCGAGCAGCAGCATTTAAAATTTTAGTAATCATTTTATCAAGAGTTAAACCTCGAGTCGCCGCTAATGTTCGAACAAAATCAGCTTCTGGGATTGTTGAATCTGGATCTGCTTGAAGAGCCCGGGCTCCTTTTTCTTGTTTTTCCCAAGTATCAAATTCTGCTTGAGAATAATTTAATTTAAGGAGATTTGCAGCATTATCAGCAGCCTCTCGAACTTCTTTAATTTTTAGCTCATAAAGAACTTCAATCGGAAAAATCCAAGAATTAGATTCTTCATCCCAAACTTTTCGGTCATCATCGGGTTCAATATCCGTCCAAGTTTTGGCTGGATTTTTACCGATTTCAGTAATGATATTAAGCTTTTTAGTTTGCTTATCCCAATATTTCTTATTCCTGAAATCAACCTTAATACTCCATTTTTGAGTCTTTTTATTAAAGACTGTAACTTGATTTTTAGTAGTTTTCAATGGCTCTTTATCCGTTACATTGGAAGGCAACGGCATATAAGGTTTAGATTCCGGGTTTTTCTTGGGGCTATAATAAGGATTAGGGACAGGAGAATATAAGCAAAGATATTCTTTTGTTTCAGGATCAAACAAATAATATAAAAGTCTAATATCAGGATAAATTGGTTCAGCTGAATCCGTCATATGTCATTAGTTAATGACAATTAAGCAATAAGTTTTCTTATTTCCAAAATATCAAAACATATTACTTTAGTTCCATTAGTTGTAGTCTTCTCAAAAGAAGTATGATAATGTCCGTTAAACCAAACTTCGGGATTTAATATATTAATAATTTGACAAATATTTGATTGTTCTTCCATAATATCATCAATTAACCTTTTATCAAATTTACAACGTCTTTTAAATTGTTTATCATCTAAAGTATCTGGACGTGGACCAGTATGTGCCAATACTCCAAAAACTTTAATATCCTTAAGCAATAAAAGTTTTGCAATATTAAACGTTGTTCTTTCTGATCTAAACCAAGTACTGCCTTCTTTCAGAATAGCCCGGTCAATTGATACAGCGCCTCCCCAAATAAAATAAATTTTATCGTTAATAGAAACAAGACTATTATCTCTAAGATGAATAATATTTGGCCATTTTTTCTCTACTTCAGATTTTATAGGATTTAGCCAATATTCCGGGTTATCGTGATTTCCTCGGACAAGATAAACAATATTATTTCTTAATTTAAGCTGCTTAGAGAAATAATTATAAAATTTGGCGGGCTTTTCTTTATAAAATCCTATTTCACAATCACCTAGAATAATAATATGAGAATCTCTAATATTAAGTTCTTTAATTTTTTGAAAAATGCCATTTATATCTTTATGAAGATCCCCACAAAGATAAACATTACCATTTATTATGTGTTCAATATTCATTTATGTAATATTCTTTAGGATTAAATGTTGTATAAGTTGCTACAATTCCTTTAAATCGTCCTTCCCTGTAAAGTCTATCTATACAAGAACCTAAACAATTCCTTTCAGCATTATCAATACATTCTTTTACCATTTTATCAGAAAGATAAAGAATAATTACACCATAACCATTAAAACCTTTTTCTTGAAGTTTATCTCTATCAACCAAGATAGAAGCAGCTCCTATTTTATAAGTTTGAAAACTCTTTTCTGCAAAAACTCTAAAATCCATAGCGTCTATTTCATGGTCAGTTTTAATAAGATAAGTTTTAGAGTTGCTAAAAGTTTCAGGATGAAACCCAATATCGTTTAAATCTTCAAATTTTGTCCGGGGAACAATATCAAATAAAATAACCGGATTAGCATTAGGGTCAGTATTAGGAATGACTATAATTTCATCTCCTTTAATATTTTCATAAATTAAACAAGGAATAAAATCATTGATAAGATTTTTCATTTCCTTGAATGTAAATTTATATTCGTCAATAAAATTATATCGGCCAATTGCTTCAGGAAAATATTGAAGATTAAGGGTATTAGTATCAATATTATTAAACATTCCTAAAAAGTTTTCAGGATTTGGAAATGTTGGGCAATTTTTAATCCAGTAAGAAAGTTTATTTCTTTTCTTAAGGAATTCTTTATTTTCTTTTTTATCTTTAAGGTTTTCATGAATATAAACAATATAGATATACAAAACTATAAAAATAGCTAAACTAGCTAAAAAAGCAATTCTCATATCAAAGGTTTATATCTTGTTCCACATCAAACTTGGCAATCAATCGTTCAGATTCAGCCTCAAGTTTTCTTTTAATTTTGTTTACTAAAATCTTATTATTTTTAGATGAATGCTTACTTCCTCCAATTGAGGAGATTCCATCTGTTAAATCTGAAGCATACTGCATATTAGCCAGGACTTCTAAATCAAATAACTTAGCTTGAAAGTTCTCTTCCAAGGCCTCAATAATTTTTTTACAATTATTAATTACAGGTTGAAGTTGAACAATTAATGCTTCTTGTTTATTACATTTTTCAAGAGTATTTTCAATTTGCTTTTCATACTCTTCTACTAAAATATCTTTTCCTCTCTTTTGAGCAATATCTTTAGAAGATTCTTGAAGTTTAATAAGCTCTTCTAAATCTTTTAATTTTCTTCGTTCGTTATTCAACCGCTGAATAAGAACATTAAAAGATAATTTCAGAGGTTCAATTTTGTTTAATTGATCCTCTTTTAATTTCTTTATTGTTTTTTGAATATTTGATTTAAACAATCCCATTTATTACTATTATACTCTTTTCTTTAAAATCGAAGGTGATTAATGTAAAAACAAAAAATCCGAAGAACTAATTAAAGCTCTTCGGATTTTTAACCACAAATAATAAAATGAATTACGGCGACATGGTTTCTAATTTTGTTAAAATTAGTTTAATACTTTTAGTATTAGGCTACACCATTATAGCCTCTACTCTTTATTTTGCCAAGCAAAATTCAAGAGTTTCTTTTATATATCTATTTTTTGATAGACTAAAAATATCATTCTCTATTTTAAAAGAGGAATTAGTTTCTCTTTTAAGAATATTTAAAGATTTATCATCTCCTAATAAGTATTTAGTCTAATTCTTATAAAGAGAAGAAAAATAAATTTTATGATTCTTAATAAAGTTTAATATTTGTTAATAAAAACGCGACGTAATTACATCTTATATTTTATAAAAAATCTAAACTTTTAAAGGTGATTGAATAGAATTTATTACTTCTTGAATAAGATTTTTAAATCTATCTTTATCTGCATGCCATTCTGAATCCCAAACCTCAATTAATTTAATGCCTTTCTTTTCACAAGCTTTTTGCTTTTCTTTATGATAACCCGGTTTTCGTTTCTTAGTTTCATCATGCCAATATTCGCCATTATATTCAAGAGCCAACTTTAATTCAGGAAGATAAATGTCTAGTTCTTTTGGCTTAATAACTGTTCTGTCATTCTCCAAAACTTGACCGGAATAAATTGATTTAATAAATTTACAAAGTTCAATCTCTCCCCTTGAACGCTTATAACTCTTTGCACATCGATAACAGCCTTTGCCGTTTAAATGACCATTTGCTCTTTGCTCGAAAGGGCCATGGATAGGACAAATTATAATAATCTTTTTGGCATGTGATTGATAAACTACTGAAGAATAATCATATTTGTTACCATGAATAGCTATAGCTCTTTCTATAAATCCTTCAGTTGTTAACTTTTGATTTCTTGCACACTTGGGACATCCTGTTCCTTGAAGATGAACTCTGGGATTTTGTATGAAGAATATTTTATCTTTTTTGCAAAAGATTTTTACATTTGTATGATTATTGATATAAACTGTTTCTGAATAATCATATTTGTCTCCATGAACCAGCTTTGCTTCGTTGATAAAATCTTCTGTAGTCTTAGCTGTTCGATTTGAACATTTTGCACATCCAAACCCTTTCAAATGAGACCTTGGATTTTGACTAAATAAACTGTGAACTGGACAAATTATTGAAACATTTGTATTAGCATTTTTATAGTTGACTTTTGAATAATCATATTTGCTTCCATGAATTTGTTTTGCTAATTTTATAAAAATTTCAGTGTTTAAAAATCTTCTTTGTCTTTTTATCATAGACAAGAGAATAAAATATATCTGAATTCTTTAAGGTATTAATCAAATTTAATGAAAATAAATGTCTTTATCCAACGAAGAACAACGGATTTTCTTTTACTCCAAAAGCATTTCGGTCAATAAGTTCTTTTTCAAGTTCTTCAATTTCTCTTTGACCTTCTGCTCGTAATCCAAGACCATCCGTTAATTGACCTCCTCCAGTAAGAGCAACAGAACCAAATTTTCCTCTAATTGATCCCAATGCTACTTTAGCTTGAGCAAGAGAATATTTGTATACCCACATTTCACGCAAGATCTCTCTAAGCGGTTTTTCCAGATAAACTTGAAGAACCGCATAAAATGAATCGGTATATCGAGGTTCAGGAAGAATTGTAAAATACTGTGTTTCAGGATTAAAATAAAAAGAACGATCTAAAGCGAGAACTCTTCGGCGAGTTTTAAGAAATTCTTGAAGACAGTGAAAACTAAGAAGGTCGAATCCACGGTTTGAAAACTGGTAACTATAAAAAGCTTGCGCTGAAAGAACACTTTGAATAGAAAACAATGAATAGGGACTTCTATTAGAACTTTCATCATAGCTGATTACTTGAGCACAGCGCCTGTAATCCATCAAGTCATAGTCAAAGGCATTGGCAAATTCAGTCGGAACATTATCTACTTTTTCTCCTTCAATGGTAAAATCTTGTTTTTTACTAATCTTGAAGAATCCACATAATGAAGAATTATATGTAGTAATTTCATCATATTGCTCAGCAGTAATCACTTCGCAATTCTTAACAGGCCTGTCCCATGTCGAAGGAAGCTCTTCAGCTGGTATATCCCGCAGGGCAATATAAACACGTTCTAACCGTTCAATAGTTTTATCATATGTCTTATTAAAAAGATTTTCAGGCCTTACATGTCCTTCTTGAGCTGCTGCCTTGGAAGCGATTGTACAAAGTTTGCCGATATTAATTCCTTTTCCTTTTTCATAAATTCTAGAATCAAATAAAAGAATTTCCCGGTCCTGGACATATTTGGAAAAGAATTCAATAGCAATTGAAATAAATTCAAAAACCATATCGCGGTGCAGCTCTACGCTGACAATAGGATAACCAAGACTCCGCATAATTCGATCAGCCAAATCTTTAAATGTTTTGGTTTTATTATTCAGATTTGTAGATAAAAATGCCTTTACGGGCTTAATTTCACAGACATCTTGATTACTCATTTTTGATATTTAAAATCTTAATTCTCAGTTCTCTTTTTCCATTTAAATACTATCGATCTTTTATGAGCAACAATGTTTTAATTAATGATAATTTTATTAGCAAAAGGGCTGATTTTAATACATTAGTTGACGCATGTAAAGGTTTTACTCATACTCTAGATAATCAGCAAGATTTTCTTTCCTTTGAATTGGATGATATTCAAAGGCTGGAATTAATTCCAGGGGGATTTTATACATTTGGGAATTATACATGGAATCCGGAAAATCCTGACCCTACACTGGAGGAAAATGGAAAATGGTCAAGGTATGGAGGTCTTTTGGGTAATTGTTGTATTGGTACGCCAGATGAACAATCCGCCCCTCTTTTAAATGAGGAAGGCGTTTGGATTAATGATACGTCAACAGGCGTAATTGCTTATTATTACAAACAATTAACCAACCAGCAACAAGAACAAATTAAAAGTACTGGTATTGGAGAATCTACATTTACCGTAGCTCTTCCTCCAATGAAGATTCAAAGGCCTTCGCCATATAATTTTACTCCTATCAATGACATTGATAGGAACTTCTTTAAAAATAGACCTACCCAGCACTCTTTCATTACATTTGGAGC
>ERZ779776.362-NODE-362-length-17505-cov-3.267221_pt1 | contig 17505 bp, 13 predicted proteins | sample MGYA00511098_ERZ779776 | MGnify/ENA primary metagenome ERZ779776 (study PRJEB29588, sample SAMEA2149318) | human gut metagenome | biome: human gut; feature: human-associated habitat; material: faeces | place: Denmark | collected 2008/2010 ...
AGAAATCTTCAAAATACCAGCGCGTAACGCGCCTAGAATATTGATATATTATATGGAAAAATGAATCCACCAACAAAAACAAAGAGGGAAATTTCGCAAAGACGACAAAATTTCAAAAGAAAGACAAAAAAAGAAGTTCTACGAAAAATACAATCGATGGAGGGATGAAATATTTGGGAAGAATTTATTATGAACAGAAAGGACTTATTAACCTCGATGATATCGTAGATATATTTATTGAGGTGGGAAATATACACAATTACCTGGAAAATGCAGCCTTGCGGATTTTGCTTTTTGGCAATCCTGAGCTGAATTTTTATCAGTGCCGATTATTAGTATTGAAGTACGGAGAATCACTTTCACAGGATGATTTGCACGGGCGGATGGTATTTATGAGAATGATACAGCTGCTGGAAGCCAACACAGTTTAAAATAAAATGAGAATTTCTTTTTTGACCGGGCAACCGGTCTTTCTTTTTTGCACAAATGGTGTTATAATTTTGAAGAAATTATGTTGATTACTCATAGCTTTAAAAAAGAAGCATTGCATTGTGTTTAATTAAACCAAAGCATGATAATTCAATCAAAGAAAAGAGGACAAAAATGAACATCGTAGTACTTGCCGGAGGGCTCAGCACAGAGAGAGATGTTTCCTTCAAGACAGGAAGCATGGTAGCTAAGGCACTCAAAGAGAACGGCCACAAAGTTATATTATTGGATGTATTTATGGGATATAGTGACAGGGAGGAGGACATGACAGGTATATTTGACCGCGCGGACGAGATAAGCGTGCAGGTCAGCGATATTCCGACAGAGGCACCTGACCTCGCAAAGGTAAAGGCTTCCAGAAAGGACCAGTCACCTTGCTTCTTCGGACCAAATGTCATCAAAATGTGTCAGATGGCAGACATTGTTTTCATGGCACTCCACGGAGAAAACGGAGAGAACGGAAAGATACAGGCAGCATTTGACCTCTTCGGTGTCAAATATACAGGCAGCGATTATTTAAGCTCAGCCATCGCCATGAACAAGGAGACATCAAAGCAGTTCTTCCTTGCAAACGGTATCCCTACTCCAAAGGGTATTTCCATGACAAGAGCGACCAGACAGGACGATATCACAAAGCTTGACCTGACACTTCCATGCGTGGTAAAGCCATGCTGCGGCGGTTCAAGCATCGGTGTCACCATCGTTAGGGATGCGGCAGAGTTCAAGGCGGCACTTGACGATGCCTTCAAGTGGGAAAATGAGCTGGTTATCGAGGAATTTGTACAGGGCAGGGAGTTCTCTGTCGGCGTTATCGAGGGCAAGGCTCTTCCTATTATAGAGATTGCACCGAAGGAGGGCTTCTACGATTACAAGAATAAATACAAGGCGGGCAGTACAGTAGAGACATGTCCGGCCGAGCTTCCTGAGCAGGTGACAAAGGATATGCAGCACTATGCCGAGGAGGTTGCGCGTGTTATCGGGCTTGACACATATTCACGCTCAGACTTTTTGCTCAATGACAAAAATGAGATGTTCTGCCTCGAGGCAAACACACTGCCGGGCATGACTCCGACCAGTCTTCTGCCACAGGAGGCAGCGGTTATCGGTATGAGCTTTAATCAGCTCTGTGAGCATCTGATTGACATATCTTTGAAAAAATATGAGGTGTAGCATGTCGGATAAGTACATGAAGAATCTTACATTTGCAAATGTCGCAAAGGCCTGCGAGGGCACATACATAGGCGATGAGACACTGCTCGATACGACAATCACCGGCGCCGTCATAGACAGCAGACAGGTGAAGGAGGGCTATCTTTTTATCCCGATAAAGGGAGAAAGGGTGGACGGACACAAATTCATTCCGACTGTGTTTGAGCAGGGGGCGGCAATTGTGCTCTCTGAGCATGAGCTTACGGATCCGGCAGGCCCATATGTGCTTGTTGAATCAACCACCGATGCCATGAAAAAGCTCGCGGCATTTTACAGAAAAAGCCTTGATATCAAGGTGGTGGGTATCACCGGAAGTGTCGGCAAGACCAGCACCAAGGAGATGATATCATCAGTTCTTGAGCAGAAATACAGCGTCCACAAGACAGCAGGCAATTTCAACAATGAGATAGGCCTGCCACTCACAATTTTCGGAATCAGGGAAAGCCATCAGGTAGCGGTGCTCGAGATGGGCATATCTGATTTTGGCGAGATGCACAGACTTTCTACTATGTCTTGCCCGGATGTCATGGTCATCACCAATATCGGCTACTGCCATCTGGAGTTTTTGGGCGACAGGGATGGTGTGCTTAAAGCCAAGACAGAGTGCTTTGAGCATATGATGCCGGATGCGGTCGCAGTGCTGAATGCAGATGACGACAAGCTGGCCACAGTGCAGACGGTAAATGGAAAGCCTGCCATATACTATGGCAAGGAATCAGCTTCAGGCGTTCATAAATCAGTATATACCACAAATATTGAAAACCTGGGCTTCGACGGCATGAAGGCTCATTTTGTCACTCCGGAGGGTGAGTTTGATGCACAAATCCACATCCCGGGTGAGCACAATGTATACAATGCTATGGCGGCAGCGGCTGTCGGATTGCAGCTTGGCCTCACAATAGCTGAGATAAAGTCAGGAATCGAGAAAGCAGAGACAATCGCAGGCCGTACCAATTTCATCAAAACGCATGGCATGACAGTGATAGATGACTGCTACAATGCAAATCCTGTATCCATGAAATCCTCTATCGAGGTGCTTTCACATGCAAAGGGCAGGACAATAGCAGTGCTTGGCGACATGGGAGAGTTGGGAAGTGATGAAAAAAAGCTGCACCATGAGGTAGGCGAAGCAGTTGGAGAGAATCATATCCATACACTTTTTGCCGCAGGAGAGCTGGCAAAGGAATATGCAGCCGGAGCCGCAGAAAAATCGTCCGATGTAGACATCCACTATTTCGAGGATAGGGAGACCATGACACAGGAGCTTCTTTCATATGTGAAGGAGGGCGACACCATACTGGTGAAGGCATCGCACTTCATGGAGTTTCCGAAGGTAGTCGAGGCTCTGAGTGAGTAAAATTAGGTAAAATCAATCGGGCAGAAATTAATTCGATATTTAATAATTGCGAGGAATGGATATTCTCCAAGCCTCATAATATTATAAAAGAAAGAGAGAAAAATAATGGCACAGAATCCAATCGTAACAATCACAATGGAAAACGGCGATGTAATCAAGGCGGAGCTTTATCCGGAAATCGCACCAAACACAGTAAACAACTTTATCAGCTTAATCAATCACAACTTCTATGACGGAGTATGCTTCCACCGTGTAATCAAGGGCTTTATGCTCCAGGGCGGAGATCCTGACGGAAACGGCACAGGCGGCCCTGGCTATGAAATCAAGGGCGAGTTCACACACAACGGCTTCAAAAATGACTTAAAGCACACAGCCGGTGTACTTTCAATGGCACGTACCATGATACCTGATTCAGCAGGCAGCCAGTTCTTCATCATGCATCAGGATGCACCACATCTCGATGGTGAGTATGCGGCATTCGGCAAGGTAATCGAGGGCATGGATGTGGTAAACAAGATCGCTGAGGTGCGCACAGACTACATGGACAAACCACTTGAGGCTCAGGTCATGAAGACAGTTACAGTTGAGACCTTCGGAGTGGACTATCCGGAGCCGGAGACAGTTTAATGATAATAATTATCGATGAGGCAAGCGCAAAACTTGCCTCTTTTTACTATCATGACGAGATGTTCAAGCTGCAGTGGAGAAGTGTGGCAGGCAAGGCATCTATGTCAGAAGAGCTGCAAGAAAAACTGTATGGTGCACTACCGGGAAAATTGCTGGATGAGTTGCAGAAGAAACTGCCAGATGAGCAGCAGAATAATTTGTGTGTGTATGAAATAGAAAATAATTCAGGATATACAGAATATGCAGATAACACAGCGAAAGCTAATACGGGAAATCTAAGAATACCGAAAGCTCCCGCCAACTACATCTGGATAGTATCAAACAGGCAGCAGAAGCAAATAGCTGACTCACTCGGCATAGCATCAGTAGGAGAACCGCAGTGCGGCACGCGCTATGCAGTCGAGAGCCTTGCAGAGCTTGATATTGAGTATCTGGAGCGGGTGCGCAGGCGGTATAATCACATCCCGTGGGACATCGGCGAGACAGACAGGTGTCTGATACGTGAGCTGTCCCTGTCAGACCTTCCTGCGCTCTATGAGCTCTATGACAAGCCCGGCATGACAGACTTTGTGGAGCCACTTTACGACTACGAGACAGAGCTTGAATACCAGAAAGCATATATAGAGAACATGTATGGCTTTTACGAGTATGGCATGTGGCTTGTATTTTCCAAGGAAACAGGGAAGTTGATAGGACGTGCAGGGCTTGAGCACAATGAAATGGGTTATATGATAGCACCGGAATTATGGAACCAAGGCTATGCCACGGAGGTGTGCCGTTTCATCATAGACTATGCGCGCGAAAATACAGACTTTGAAGAGCTTTACTGCCGGATAGATGAGAGAAATGAAGCATCGGTTCGCCTTGCAAAAAAGCTTGGATTTACAAATAGCGGGCATATGGATGAAGATATAAACGCTTCTATATATAGAAAAAACATAAAAAACAATGAAAAACATTGAAAAATATGCAATTAGGCAATAAAATATAAACATAGTTTAACGATTTGGAGGACGAAAAAATGAAACAATATGCATATGGAGTAGATATAGGTGGAACAACTGTAAAGATAGGCTTTTTCGAGACCACAGGAAAGCTTGTCGATACATGGGAGATTCCTACACGCACAGAGAATTCAGGCGAGCTCATCCTGCCTGATATTGCAGCATCCATCAAGGAGAATAACGAGAAGCACGGCATCGAGATGGGTGACATCGAGGGCGTAGGCATGGGCGTGCCGGGACCTATAAAGGATGACGGAACAGTATTGAAGTGTGTCAACCTCGGCTGGGGTGTGTTCAACGTGGCACAGTCACTCTCAGTACTGTGCGGCGGTATCAAGGTAAAGGTCGGAAACGATGCCAACGTAGCTGCACTCGGTGAGATGTGGCAGGGCGGTGGAAAGGGCCATCAGGATGTAGTCATGATTACACTCGGCACAGGCGTAGGCGGAGGAATCATCCGCGATGGCAGAATCGTAGCCGGAGTAAACGGAGCAGGCGGAGAGATAGGACATATGCCTATGGTAGATGATGAGTCAGAGTGCTGTGGCTGCGGCAAGAAGGGCTGCTTAGAGCAGTATGCATCAGCAAACGGTCTCGTAAGAGTGGCAGAGAGATACATTGCAGCACACAGGGAGGTGGCAACAAAGCTTGATTTAAATGCAGGCTTCACAGCCAAGGATGTATGCGATGCGGCAAAGGCAGGAGATGCAGCGGGCATTGCGGCAGTAGAGCAGTCTATGAAGCTTCTCGGCAAGGCAATGGCAGCAGTAGCATGCGTCATGGACCCTGAGGTATTTGTTGTCGGCGGAGGCCTCTCAAAGGCAGGCAGCATCATCATCGATACAGCAGCAAAGTACTATAAAGAGTATGCTTTCCATGCAAGCCGCGAGACAGAGATCAAGCTCGCCACACTCGGCAACTCAGCCGGCATGTATGGCGGAGTAAAGATGGTTATCGGCTAACAACATAAGATTGCAATTTTTAAAGAAATAAAATATAATGGCTACTAAAGATACACTACAATCGAGGTGAGACTATTGGCAGATTACTCAACAGAAGAATTAGAAAAAATAGCGGACAAATTTCGCTCAGATACCAGCGGTATAAGGGGAACAAAGGATTTTACGAGCCCAGAGGAACTTTACGATGAGCTGAAAAAGGAAATCAAAAAGTACCATCCGTCGGATGACACGAGCCTTGTGGACAAAGCCTACAGGGTAGCTTATGATGCCCATAAGGGGCAGGCGCGTAAGTCAGGAGAGCCTTATATCATACATCCGCTTTGTGTTGCCATAATACTCGCCGAGCTCGAGCTGGATAAGGAAACAATTGCAGCAGGACTGCTCCATGATGTGCTGGAGGATACCATCATGACCATGGATGAGATGCGCGCGGAGTTTGGAGACGATGTCGCACATCTGGTGGATGGTGTCACGAAGTTGAAGCACCTGCACCTGACAGACAGCACCAAGGATCCGAAGGACAAGAATGCGGACAGGCTTGAGATGCAGGCTGAGAATCTGCGCAAGATGTTTCTCGCCATGGCAAAGGATATCAGAGTCATCCTCATAAAGCTGGCGGACAGACTGCACAATATGCGTACACTCAAGTACCAGTCCAAGGAGGCACAGCAGCGTATCGCCAGAGAGACACAGGATATCTATTGCCCTATCGCACAGCGACTTGGTATCAGCAAGATAAAGATAGAGCTCGAGGACCTTTGTATGAAGTACCTCTATCCGGATGCCTACTACGATCTGGTAGAGAAGGTAGCCCTCAGAAAGACAGAGCGCGACACCTACATCCAGGGCCTGGTAAACGATGTCAAGAAGTATGTTACAGATGCCGGCATCAAGGCTGAGATATACGGCAGGGCAAAGCATTTCTTCAGTATATATAAGAAGATGGTCAATCAGGACAAGACGATAGACCAGATATATGACCTCTTTGCCATCAGGATTCTGGTGGATACCATACCGGACTGCTACGCAGTGCTTGGTATCATACATGAGAAGTATAAGCCTATACCGGGCCGTTTCAAGGACTATATCGCCATGCCGAAGCAGAACATGTACCAGTCGCTTCACACGACACTCATAGGCCCGAGCGGACAGCCGTTTGAGATACAGATACGTACCTATGAGATGCATCGTACTGCTGAGTACGGTATCGCAGCGCACTGGAAGTACAAGGAAGCAAACAACGGCAATGCCACTACCACCACTGTCACAGAGGAGGAGAAGCTCAGCTGGCTGCGCCAGATACTTGAGTGGCAGCAGGACATGTCGGATAATAAGGAGTTTATGACTTTATTAAAGAGTGATTTAAATTTATTCTCCGACAATGTATTTGCATTCACTCCATCCGGCGATGTAAAGAACCTGCCAAAGGGCTCCACACCTATAGACTTTGCCTACAGCATACACTCTGCGGTCGGCAACAAGATGGTCGGTGCCAAGGTAAACGGCAAGCTGGTGCCGATAGACTATGTCATCAAAAACGGTGACCAGATAGAGATAATCACCTCGCAGAACTCCAAGGGGCCAAGCCGTGACTGGCTCAAGGTCGTAAAGAGCACACAGGCCAAGAACAAGATCAACCAGTGGTTCAGAAGTGAGCTCAAGGAGGAGAATATACAGCACGGCAAGGATCTGATAGCAGCCTATGCCAAGGCAAAGGGCATCAACTTTGCTGAGATAAACAAGCCTGAGTATCAGGAGAAAATACGCCGCAAATACGGCTTCCACGACTGGAACTCATGCCTTGCAACCGTCGGCCACGGCGGACTCAAGGAGAGCCAGATAGTCAACAGGATGTACGATGAGTACAAGAAGGATCATGTGGTGCCGGTGACAGATGCAGATGTGCTTGGCAGCATCGCAGAAAAGCAGCAGGCGGCAGCAGGCACACAGCCCGAGCACAAGTCAAAGAGCGGTATTGTGGTACACGGACTCTATGACGTGGCTGTGCACTTCTCGAAGTGCTGCAATCCTGTTCCGGGAGATGAAATCGTGGGCTTTGTCACAAGAGGCCGAGGCATCTCCATCCACAGGACAGACTGCGTGAATATCATCAATCTGTCCAAGATAGAAAAGGACAGGCTCATAGAAGCAGAGTGGCAGGATACAGCCCTCATGGACAACGGTGCCGAGTATCAGGCAGACTTAAAGATATTCTGTCATGACAGGCCGGGACTGCTCGTAGATATCACAAAGATATTTACCGAGAAGGAAATCAATATCAGTGGTATACAGTCCAAGACCAGCAAGCAGGGTATCGCTACAATCGAGGTATTTTTTAATATCAAAGGCAGGGACCAGATAAAGGTTCTAGTGGAGAAGCTCAGACAGATAGAAAGTGTAATAGACGTAGAGAGGACCACCGGCTAAATCCCGGTGGTTCTTGCGTGAAGCATAACATATAACAGACAAGGAGTACACTCATATGGTAAATATGAAGATAGACCACTTCGTAGTGGGACCGGTGCAGACCAACTGCTACTTTGTCACCAATATAAAGACAAAGGAAATGATAATAATAGACCCGGGCGCGTGTGCAGATCAGCTCGCCAAAAAAGTGGACGAGTCAGGCGCAAAGCCTGTAGCAATACTGCTCACACATGGACACTTTGACCATGCCACAGATGCAAAGCCGCTCGCAGACCGCTACGGCATCAAGATATATATCCATGAGGCAGACAAAGCCACACTCGATGACCCGCAGCTCAATGTCAGCTACATGATGGGCCAGTCAAAGACCTTTTATGCAGATGTATTTTTGAAGGATAAGCAGGAGCTTGACATCGCAGGCTTTCACATAGTAGTGCTTCACACACCGGGGCATACACCGGGCGGCTGCTGCTATTATTTCCCGTATGAGGATGTGATCTTTACAGGAGACTCGCTGTTTTGCGGCTCAATCGGACGTACGGATTTCAAGGGCGGCAGCATGTCAGACCTCGTGCGCACAGTGAAGGAAAAAATCATGACACTGCCTGAGCATACAGAGGTGTACCCGGGCCACAACGATACAACAACCATAGAAAACGAGAGGATGTATAACCCTTACTTATGATAGTAGTAGTATTTAATAAACCGGATTTTGAATATGATGTACACTCACTGCTCAAGGAGTTCTTCCCGCAGGAGGATGTGCAGATGTACTATAGCTGCTCACCTGATGAGGTAGAGGGGAAAAACTTAGCCTGCACGCACCACGAGATGACAGATGATGGCGTAAAGGAATTTGCGGATGCCTCACAGGTATTTAAGATAGACTATGTGGGCGATGAAATTGCGGTGGAGTGGACGCTGAATAGAGCCGGCGGAAATAATTCCATGACAGGTGAGATGCAGCAAGCCGACAAAAGTGACATTAAAACAGCCGGAGAAAGTATCTGCACAAAAATATCCGTAGACAGCGCAGACCGTAAGGAAACCAAAAACCGCCTCAAGCTCGCCCTGTATTCCATGATAGAAAAGGGCACAGGAAAGAGCCTTCCGTGGGGCACACTCTCAGGTATCAGACCGACCAAGATAGCCATGAAATGCATAGAGGACGGCATGAGCGATAAGGAAACCTACGACTATCTGAAGGAAACCTATCTCGCAAGTGATGAGAAAATCGACCTCTCAATAGGCATAGCAAAGCGTGAGAAGGCACTGCTCGATAAGGTGGACTATGACAACGGCTACAGCCTGTATATAGGCATACCCTTCTGCCCGAGCACCTGTGCATACTGCTCGTTTACCTCATACCCGCTTGGCGTGTGGAAAAACCGCGTAGACGATTACCTCGATGCACTCGAGAAGGAGATAGACTACACGGCACAGAAATTCTACCACAAGAAGCTAAATTCCATATATATAGGAGGCGGCACACCGACCACACTAAGCCCTGCGCAGCTTGACAGGCTTATCAGAAAAATCAAATGCAGCTTTGATTTAAAGAACTGCCTGGAATTTACTGTGGAGGCGGGCAGACCGGACTCCATCACGAGAGAAAAGCTCCTGGCACTGAAGAAAAACGGCATCAGCCGTATATCAGTAAATCCACAGACCATGAAGCAGCAGACACTCGATATAATAGGAAGACACCACACGGTAGACGATACGATACAAAGCTTCAAGCTCGCGCGTGAGCTGGGCTTTGACAACATAAACATGGACCTCATCATGGGACTTCCCGAGGAGACACTCGATGATGTAAGGCACACAATGGAGCTGGTGAAGGAGCTGGCACCTGACAACGTCACCATCCATTCACTCGCAGTAAAGCGAGCTGCAAGACTCACCATCTTCAAGGATCGCTACAGCGATATGCAGATGGTCAACACTCAGGAGCATATGGATCTCTGCGCAGCCTACTGTAAGCAGATGGGGCTTGAGCCATACTACCTCTACAGACAGAAGGGCATGGCAGGCAACATGGAAAACGTGGGCTATGCGGCAAAGGGCAAGGCCGGTGTATACAACATACTGATCATGGAGGAAAAGCAGACCATCGTGGCCTGCGGAGCAGGAGCAAGCACCAAGCGCGTCTGGCACGTACCGAATCCGGATGGCACACACCGCATCGATAGATGCGAGAATGTCAAGGATGTAGGGCAGTATATCGCAAGGATTGATGAGATGATAGAGAGGAAGATAAAGCTCTTTGAGGAGTAAAATATCCATGCCGGCTTATATAAATAACAATTAAATTATTAAATACAACTTAAAATTAGATATTATAACCAAAAATTTTGACATTTATTGACAAAACAATACCCTAAGTATATTATGTTAATAGTAAATTTTTGCGTAGAATAAAATCGGGGGGGTAGGCAGATGCCAACCCCTTTCATTGGGTATATTGGGAGTATATTCAGTTTATGGGGAATAACCTATTAAATATAGAAGAGGGAAGAAAATGAGCAAAGAACATAAGAAAACATTCGAACACTGGGAAGTAGTAACGTTATTATTGATGATTTATGACTTTATGGCAGTCGCTGTATCGTATTTTGCAGCATTATGGGTACGTTTTGACTGTAAATTTTCATCAATAGAAACGATATATCTTCATACATATTATAAGAGTATCCTGTTTTATGCAGCTTTTTGTGTGATCGTGTTTTGGTTCATGCGTCTGTATAAGAGCATTTGGAGATTTGCAAGTTATTCAGAGTTAATGCGTGTGACAGCTGCGACTTTAATCAGTAGCATTGTTTATGCGGTTACTCTGACAGGATTTGTGCTAAGAATGCCAATCTCCTATTTTATAATAGGTATGGTATGCCAGTTTATCACGACGTTAGGAATCCGTTTCTCTTATCGTTTTATTCTTCTCTTGCGAGGAAGAGCGAATAAGAATGAAAACGAAAAGAAAGTCATGCTGATTGGTGCAGGAGCTGCAGGACAGCTGATTTTTCGCGATATCAAAAATGCAAAAGAAACGAATGAGATAGTTGCTTGCTTTATTGATGATAATCCAAATAAGTGGGGCAGATATATTGACAATGTGCCTGTGTTTGGTGGCAGAGACCGAATCATGGAAGCAGTAGAAAAATTCAATATTGATAAAATTTATATGGCTATACCGAGTGCAAAACCGGAAGAGAAGAGAGATATCTTAAGTATCTGCAGTGAAACATCTTGTGAACTTATGAATCTGCCAGGTATGTATCAGCTTTATACCGGAGAAGTATCTGTCAGCAGGATGAAAAAGGTACAGATTGAAGATTTATTAGGAAGAGACCCAGTACACCTAGATAACAAAAACATTAATTCTTTAATAAAAAATAAAACTGTATTAGTAACGGGTGGAGGAGGCTCAATAGGTTCAGAACTATGCAGACAAATTGTTAAATATGATCCTAAAAGATTGGTAATATTAGACATATATGAAAACAATTTGTATGATATAGAAATGGAACTAAGAGCAGAATATCCAAAACTTAATTTAGAAGCGATTGTTGCAAGTGTTAGAGATAAAGCAAGACTAAACAATGTGTTTGAAACATATAAGCCAGAAATAGTATTTCATGCTGCAGCACATAAACATGTACCACTTATGGAAAAAAGCCCATTAGAGGCAATACACAACAACGTATTTGGAACATACAATGTGGTAAATTGTGCAGACGAATATGGAGTAGAAAAATTTGTATTAATTTCAACAGACAAAGCTGTAAACCCAACAAACATAATGGGAGCAAGTAAAAGAGTTTGTGAAATGATAGTACAAGCTAAAAACAAAGTAAGCAAAACAGAATATGTAGCAGTTAGATTTGGTAATGTATTAGGAAGTAATGGCTCAGTTATACCACTATTCAAAAAGCAAATTGAAAGAGGAGGACCTGTTACTGTAACACATAAAGACATCACAAGATTTTTTATGACAATACCAGAAGCAGTACAACTTATATTACAAGCAGTAACATATGCTAAAGGTGGAGAAATATTTGTATTAGATATGGGAGAACCAGTGAAGATCGTAGACTTGGCGACAAACCTGATCAAGCTGTCCGGATACAAGCCGGGAGAGGATATCGAAATCAAATTCACCGGATTACGTCCCGGGGAGAAGATGTATGAAGAACTACTGATGAGTGAAGAGGGATTGAAGAAGACTGCCAATAAAATGATCTATATCGGAAAACCCATCGAATTCGATGATGAAGTATTTCAAAAGCAGTTGGACAAGATCTATAAAGATGCTTATGACGAGACGGATAGGATTCGTGAGGATATTAAGGAAATCGTACCGACGTATCAGCTGAAAGAGCAAAGAAGATAGAATAGAAACAGGGAGGAAAAATGAATGGATAACAGACAGGATATGACGCATACACGGGAGATTGATTTGTTAGAATTGTTAATGACAGTGTTGATACATTGGAGAAGCATGATTGTAGTAATGATGTGTGGAGTAATAGTGCTGGGAGGAATGAGTTATATAAAATCTGTTCAGAATATTCAGAATATTCAGAGTCGGAATGAAAAACTTCAACAGGAAGAACAGTATTTTAATGAATTGAGTGGAAAATCAGAAGCAGAGCTCAGAGAACTGTTTGCAAAAAAAATGACAGAGGAAGAAATTACTAATGTAGAAAATGCATTTTTATACGAACAGCAATATAATGCTAAAAAACATTATTTGGAAACGTCAGAATTTATGCAGGCAGATTCTTTACATATGTATATTGCGGATTTGATTTACCAAGTTGATGCTTTAGACATGGCACAGGCATATAGCATCCGGGATGTATATGCAAATCTCTTAAACAGTGGGGAAATGAGAAGCCGGCTTGAAACAATTTGTAATAATAGTGTAGATACATTGCTTTTTATAGCAGGAGATGATGATACGGTTGATCTACATAACAGCAATGTTCTTCATGTGCAGATTGAGTATGTCGATGCAGATATGTGTGACGCTTTAGCACGAGATGTTATGGATTATATTGTAGAGAAACAGACGGAAATCAGCGCTTCTGTAGGAGAACATGAGATTAATTTGATTGGGCAGTCTTATGCAGAAGTAAACGATTTAGACCTGCTGGATAGTCAGAAAGACCTGAAAACAGATATGATTAATCTGCGTACATCTGAGGCAAAGTTGACAAAGGACTTTTCGGCAGATCAGAAGAAATATTTCGACTTATTATGTATGCAGGAACAGAAGAATGTAGAAAAAACATCTGATCAGACACAAAATATATCCCTATCAGCTCCGGCAATCAGCAAAAAATATATGTTGATGGGAGCGATTTTGTTTGTTCTTGCTTATGCAGGGGTATTGTGTTTAAAGTGTGTTGCAAACAACAGAGTGCAAATAAAAGATGACTTGCAGGATCTCTTCGGAATTCCTCAATTAGGATTAATTACAAAAAAAGAGGAAAAGAAAAGAGTATTTTCCTTTATAGATGAATTGATAATGAGAATGTATTATCATAATTGCCGCAGATTTAATCGAACAGAAGCCACAGAACTTGCTGCCGTTGCTGTACACATGGCAGTAGAAAAAAATTCCTTGAATACGGTTTATTTTGTGGGAACAGGAATGGATGAGAATACACATCAATTTTGTGATGTTTTACAAAAAGAATTACAAGCATCTGGTATAGAGGTAATTGTAGCAGAGAATATTTTATACAATGCAGAAAATCTGAAAAAACTGGAAAAAGCAAAAGGCGCAGTATTGATAGAGACAATAGGAAAAACCATGTATACCGAGATCTTACAGGAACTGCAGTTGTTAGATAGACAGCAGATTAAAGTGCTGGGTGGGATTATGGTAGAAGAGTAAAAAGGCAGGCAGCACAAGAAATAAAGGAGCAGAAGATAATGCTGAAACAACAATTTGAACCGTTTAAATCAAAGATATGGTTATCCTCTCCGACAATGCATGGAGAAGAACAAAAGTGGGTAGATGAAGCAATTCAGACGAATTGGGTATCTACCGTAGGTGCTAATATCAATGAAATAGAAAGAATGGTATCAGAAAAAATTGAATGCGATTATGCAGTAGCTTTGTCCTCCGGTACTGCAGCATTGCATTTAGCAATCAGATTGTGTGGAGAAGTTCTATATGGGCAACCACGTGTGGGGCATGGAGTGTTAGAAGGAAAGAAAGTATTCTGTTCGGATATGACATTTGATGCTTCTGTGAATCCGGTAGCATATGAGGGGGGTGAGGCAGTATTTATAGATACTGAAAGAGACACCTGGAATATGGATCCTATAGCCTTGAGGAAAGCTTTTGAATTATATCCGGAGACGAAATTGATCGTGGTGGCACATTTATATGGTACTCCCGGTAAAGTTGATGAGATTCGCAGAATTGCAGATGAACACGGTGCTCTTATTGTAGAAGATGCCGCAGAGTCCTTTTGTGCCACCTATGAGGAAAAACAGACTGGTACCTTTGGCGATATCGGAGTGATTTCATTTAACGGAAATAAACTGATCACAGGCTCCAGTGGAGGAATGCTGCTCTGCAATCGTCAGGACTGGGCGGAAAAAATCAGAAAATGGAGTACACAATCCAGGGAAGATGCTCCATGGTATCAGCATGAGGAGCTTGGATATAATTACCGTATGAGCAATATCATAGCGGGAGTGGTCAGAGGACAGCTGCCCTATGCAGAAGAGCATAAAGCGCAAAAGAAAGAAATCTATGAGAGATATGCAGAAGGATTGAAAGGACTTCCGGTCCAGATGAATCCGGTGCACGGAGCCCCCAATTACTGGCTGTCCTGTATGATCATTGAGCCGGAAGCAATGTGCAAAAGTGTGCGGGGAGAACGGAAAGCAGTATTTGTTCCGGAGAGCGGGAAAAGCTGCCCTGCTGAAATATTGGAAGCTATCAGCAGTATCAATGCAGAGGGTAGACCTATCTGGAAGCCCATGCATATGCAGCCAATCTATCGCATGAATCCGTTTATAGTAAGAGACGGTAACGGCAGAGGACGCAGCAACGCCTATATCGCTGGGGATGTTATGGATGTTGGGGCAGATATTTTCGAGAGAGGTCTATGCCTGCCTTCGGATAATAAAATGACTGTGGAACAGCAGAATCGCATTATAGAAGTGATTCGAGCCTGTTTTGAATAAGCACTGATTTGGGAGATGAAAAGTGTGAAAAAGAAGAAAGTGGGAATGACTGTAGGAACAGTTGCAGTAGCCATTACACTGGCAGCTTATGTTGCCCGAAAGAGAGCAGAAAAAACAACCTATGGAGCACAGGGTATCTCTAAGATTACTCCTAGAAAAATGGGACTCTATGAGAAGTATATAAAGCGTGGAATAGATATTGTCTGTGCAACGGGAGCATTGATCGTATTCTCGCCAGTCTATTTGATAGTAGCACTGTTGGTCAAATGCAAGTTGGGATCTCCGGTTCTTTTCACACAGGAACGACCCGGACTTACAGAAGATGGCAGAGAAACAGTTTTCAAAATGTACAAATTTCGAACCATGACAGATGAACGGGATGAAAACGGAGAATTACTGCCGGATGAAGTGCGTCTCACAAAATTTGGACAGTGGCTTCGCAAGACCAGCCTGGATGAACTGCCGGAAGCCATCAATATTCTCAATGGAACCATGTCTGTGATCGGTCCCCGACCGCAGCTTGTTCGCGATATGGTATTTATGACTGAGGAGCAGAGGATGCGTCACACTGCCAAGCCGGGACTGTCAGGACTGGCACAGGTCAATGGTCGTAATGCAATCTCGTGGGAAGAAAAGCTGGATTGGGATTTGAAATATATCAGAAAAGTAAGCCTGTTGGAGGATTTGAAGATTATCGTAGCGACGGTGAAAAAAGCGCTGATCCACCAAGACGGGATCTCTCAGGAAGATATGGCAACGGCAGAGGATTATGGAGATTATCTCCTGCGGAGCGGACAAATCAGTCAGGACGAGTACGAAAAACAGCAGAAAAAAGCGAAGAAGATCATGAGTAGGGAAATTAAAAAAACAGTGGATGAGGAAGTAGCACAGTATAGCCAGCAGGGAGAACTGCCGAAATACAGTGCTCTGATGTCTCTCTATGTCAAGGAAAAACCGCAATATTTGAGCCTGGCGATTAAGAGTATGATAGACCAGACCTGGAAACCGGATGAGATCGTCATCGTGAAAGATGGTAAAATAACGCCGGAATTACAGGATGTATTAGATTTTTACACGGAAGAATACCCGGAGTTATTACATGTTGTTGGATATGAAGAGAACAGAGGGCTGGGATTGGCATTAAATTACGGACTGTCATATTGCACAAATGAGCTTGTAGCGCGCATGGATACAGACGATATCGCAAAGCAGGAACGGTGTGAGAAACAGGTGAAAGCATTTGTACTGCATCCAGATTATGCAATCATTGGATCCGCGGTAGATGAATTTTACGGTAATCCGGAGAACGTGACGAGCCGTAGGGTGGTTCCCACTCAGCCAGAGGAAATCTATCAGTTTGCAAAGCGCAGAAGTGCGTTCAATCATCCTTCTGTAATGTACCGGAAAAGTGTAGTGCTGGAGCATGGAGGATACGCAAACCTTCGCAGGAATCAGGATGTGGATTTGTTCGGCAGAATGCTGTTCGCCGGATGCAAGGCGGCCAACTTCGAAGAATCCCTGCTATGGTTCCGGTCTGACGAGAATCTGGCGAAACGACGGAAATCATGGGAAAATACCTGGAGTTATATTGATACTATTCGGAGATTTCATAAGATGGGGTATTCTGGTTGGATGGATGTAGTAGTGATAGCCGGGGCACAGACGTTGATGTATATCATGCCAATAGGTATACAGAACTGGTTATATAAAAAGTTTTTGAGAAAATAGAAATAGAAAATGTGGAAATATAGATGAAAATATCTGTTATTGTGCCGGTGTATAATGCCGAAAAATTTTTAAATAATTGCATAGAAAGTGTAGTACACCAATCTTACACCAACTGGGAATTACTGTTGATAGATGATGGGTCAAGTGACAGTAGTGCAGAAATTATGAAAGCCGCTTGCAAAAATGATGCTAGAATTAAGGAATTTCATCAAAAAAATGCAGGACCTGGTATTGCGAGAAATAAGGGAATAGAAATAGCAACTGGAGACTACATTGTTTTTTTGGATGCTGACGATTATATTGATTCCGAATATTTTGCATTATTGGAAAAAAATAAGGAAAAAGATAAAAAGCGACAGAAAGCGGAAAAAACATTAAAACGCAAACTGAAAGGAAAAAATACATGTTGACTGATAAAATTCCAAGCGGCAGAGTTATCGCGGCAGTGCGAAGCGGACGTGAGTTTGAGCTTGCGTGCCAAAGCGGGTGCAAT
>ERZ779776.377-NODE-377-length-16983-cov-4.752481_pt1 | contig 16983 bp, 11 predicted proteins | sample MGYA00511098_ERZ779776 | MGnify/ENA primary metagenome ERZ779776 (study PRJEB29588, sample SAMEA2149318) | human gut metagenome | biome: human gut; feature: human-associated habitat; material: faeces | place: Denmark | collected 2008/2010 ...
CAAGGCTCTCAACAAGCAGTACCGTTTCCAGACGATGGGCGAATACCGCGCCCTTCTTTCCTTGTATAATGTGACGGTGGAGGAAGTGCGGGGCAATGTGCGCGGGCGTGAGTATTATGGATTGGTGTACTCCGCTACGGACGATGCCGGCAATAAGGTAGGCAACCCGTTCAAATCCTCACTTTTCGGAAAGGCTGTCGGCTATGAAGCCGTAGAAAGGAAGTTTGTTCGCTCCAAGCAAGAGGTCAAGGATAAAAAGCTCGCCGACATGACGAAGCGCACCGTCCTTTCCGTACTTGCCGCAACGTATGACAAGGAAAAGTTCATCGCCATGCTCAAAGCCAAGGGCATCGACACCATATTGCGTTACACGGAGGAAGGGCGCATCTATGGGGCCACGTTCATCGACCACCGCACGGGATGCGTGTTGAACGGCTCTCGCATGGGCAAGGAACTTTCGGCCAATGCCTTGCAGGAACATTTCACGCTGCCTTACGCCGGACAGCCGCCGATTCCACTGTCCATTCCGCTGGAAACCGGGGAGGAACAGCACGGGCAGACCGCTCCGGATTATGAGAACACGGTTGGCGGTGTCGGCTTGCTTTCACCCGAGGGTCCGGCTGTGGATGCCGAGGAGGAAGCCTTTATCCGGGCGATGCAGCGCAAGAGAAAAAAGAAGAGACGCAAGGGCTTGGGAATGTAAACAAAGTATCAACGAACAATCAAAAATTTTCAATTTATGTCACAAGAAGACGATTTGAGGGCACTGGCGAAAATCATGGATTTCCTGCGTGCCGTGAGTATTATTTTAGTGGTCATGAACGTGTACTGGTTCTGCTACGAAGCCATACGGCTGTGGGGTGTGGACATCGGCGTGGTGGACAGGATACTGATGAACTTCAACCGCACGGCGGGGCTGTTCCGTTCCATCCTCTACACGAAACTATTTGCCGTCCTCCTGCTTGCCCTGTCCTGTCTGGGGACAAAGGGCGTGAAGGGCGAGAAAATCACTTGGGGACGAATCTGGACGGCTCTTGCCGCCGGCTTCGTGCTGTTCTTCTTCAACTGGTGGATACTGGCTTTGCCTCTACCGATAGAGGCGGTAACAGGGCTGTATATTCTGACCGTCGGAGCTGGTTATGTCTGTCTGCTGATGGGCGGTCTGTGGATGAGCCGCCTGTTGAAGCACAACCTCATGGATGATGTGTTCAACAACGAGAACGAGAGCTTCATGCAGGAAACGCGGCTTATCGAAAGCGAGTATTCGGTCAATCTTCCGACACGGTTTTACTACAAAAAGCGTTGGAACAATGGCTGGATCAATGTCGTGAATCCTTTTAGGGCTTCCATCGTGTTGGGTACTCCGGGCAGCGGTAAATCCTATGCAGTGGTAAATAATTTCATCAAGCAGCAGATAGAAAAGGGCTTCTCGATGTATGTGTACGACTTCAAATTCAGCGACTTGTCCACGATAGCATACAACCATCTGCTGAACCACCCGGAGGGCTACAAGGTGAAACCGAAGTTTTATGTGATAAACTTCGATGACCCGCGACGTTCGCACCGTTGCAATCCCATTCACCCGGATTTCATGGAGGACATAACGGACGCTTACGAGAGTGCCTATACTATTATGCTCAACTTAAATAAAAGTTGGGTGCAGAAGCAGGGCGACTTCTTTGTGGAATCGCCCATCATCCTTTTCGCGGCTATTATCTGGTATCTCAAAATTTTCCAGAACGGCAAGTATTGTACATTCCCCCATGCGATTGAGTTCCTGAACCGCCGCTATGAGGATATTTTCCCGATACTGACCTCTTACCCGGAATTGGAAAACTATCTTTCTCCGTTCATGGACGCATGGCTCGGAGGGGCTGCGGAGCAGTTGATGGGGCAGATAGCAAGCGCGAAAATCCCTTTGTCAAGGATGATTTCCCCGCAGCTCTATTGGGTGATGTCGGACAGCGAGTTCACGCTGGACATCAACAATCCCGAAGAACCGAAAATACTCTGTGTGGGCAACAATCCCGACCGTCAGAATATCTACGGGGCCGCTCTCGGTCTGTATAACTCCCGTATCGTGAAACTCATCAACAAGAAAGGGATGCTGAAGTCGTCGGTCATCATCGACGAGCTGCCCACGATTTATTTCAAGGGGTTGGACAACCTTATCGCCACCGCGCGAAGCAACAAGGTTGCCGTGTGTCTGGGCTTTCAGGATTTCAGCCAGTTGGTGCGCGACTACGGTGATAAAGAAGCGAAGGTCGTGATGAACACCGTCGGCAATATCTTTTCCGGTCAGGTGGTGGGTGAAACCGCCAAGACGCTTTCCGAACGCTTCGGTAAGGTGTTGCAGAAACGGCAGTCCATTTCCATCAACCGGCAGGATGTTTCCACCTCCATCAACACGCAGATGGATTCACTCATCCCGCCGAGCAAGATTTCCGGCTTGACGCAGGGTATGTTTGTCGGTTCGGTATCCGACAACTTCAACGAGCGTATCGAGCAGAAGATTTTCCATTGCGAGATTGTCGTGGATGCCGAGAAGGTGAAGCGCGAGGAGAAAGCCTACAAGAAAATCCCCGTCATTACCGACTTTACGGACGGGGACGGCAACGACCGCATGAAGGAAACGGTTCAGGCGAATTACAGGCGCATCAAGGAGGAAGTGAAGCAGATTGTTCAAGAGGAACTGGAACGTATCGCAAATGATGAAAACTTGAAACACCTGTTGCAGCAGAAATAACAGATTCCTTTATATATGAAAAAGGGGATGTGTCAAAACACCCAAAATATGAAAATTACCCCTGTCACAGATATCTGTAGCAAGGGTAATTTTGTTAAAAAGAGAGTTTTGACACCCTCTTTTTATTCTCAGATTTGAGATGCTTGTTGATGGTGGTAATGGCAAGCGTCAGCAAATAATTTTTCAGCTCTGTATCGTCTTTAAGCAGTATGCTGTATTCTTCGGCAAACATTCTCAACAGTCTGGTTCTGAGTTTCGACATTTCTTCACCGAAAGGTATCTGTCGGTTTTCTTGCCAATACTCAATCACTACGGAAGATACCAGCCACTTGAACTCGGATTTCATCTCTTTGCCGAGTTTCTTGAAGCGGATTTGTTCGCTAATTGGCGGCTCGTTGTATGGCATTATGTCTGCCGGGTCATAAACGGATATACTGCCGATACCATAATCCATGATTATCGGTAAATCAGTTTTTACATCATTCTTATGTTTCTTCTTTTTAGCCATACCCGTTATTGTTGCAGGAAACCTTTACCTTTATCAGTAAGATAGTATTTCTGTTGCGGACTCTTGGAGCCTATGGGATAAAGTGAAAGGACCAAACCGGAATTTATTGCCGGATGGATATAGTTCTTTAAGAAATTCCTTTTATCTTTCATTCCCGTTTTCTCCATGATTTCTTTAGCAGAGAGAGTGTTGTTCCCAATAGCAGACAACAGTTTTCCTAACTGTGGGGTTACTGTGGGGTTACTATAGGGTTGCTGTGGGGGTGCTGTGGGGTCTTGTCCTACTGTAGTTCTTGTATAATGAAACACAATCCATACAGCATTGCCGTCGGTATGAAACTCCGGATCCGGAATACCGACACGGCGACATTCGTTTACCATAAGGGCTATGCCACGTCCCCAACTCTCCAATACTGCACTTTTGTACAGCACATTGGCTACTATCAGATTTTGTGGTTCGGAATTGTGGCCACCCAACAGTTTCTCAATGGTAATATCAGGCGGAAATGTTCCGCTGTTTTCAATCTCCACGCGGTCATCATAGATAGCAATCCCGACTGAACTGCCGGGGCGATGGTAAACACGATGTGCAAAAGCATTTATGCAACATTCTCTCAATGCCTTATATGGCACATTCAGTTCCTCTTCTCTGTACAAACCTTCAATTTTACCGGAAAGGGACAAATGCTTGAAGAAAAATGCCATTGCAGCATCCAGCAAGTTGAATATATTGCCTGTCACACGCTGATTATCTAAAAATTCATCTTTTGTCGTTCCTTTGAACCGGGCTAAACGGAGCAGACATTGGGGATAATGGTAGAAGTTCCGTCCGAATAGGACAACGGAAGCATTGTTCAGCTTTCCATCATTCAACAAGTCAAATTTTTCAAGGATGGTTCGGACATCCTCCTGCATAGAACCTTCCGGCAAACGTCCGCCTCTGATTCCTCCACGTACTGCGCCCAAGATTGCCGTTTCGTCAAGGTCGGATATTTTCAAGCCGGGATTTTGCATGGAATCCCAAGCATAGGTTCCGCCTCGCTGCATAACCAACAGGTTGTATATACCCTGCGGCATGGCAGATGTAACGCTCTCTATCCGTTGATAAGCCCTCCCCTTATAGGTGAACGGGCGCATATATCGTTGTTCTTCCGCTGATAAAGCTATAACACTTTTGTTCGTTCCCGGAATGTCTGTATAGGATATATCAATGGTCGCAAACGGCTCGATTCGTCTGATGGTTTCCGCAATATCGCGCTTCGTCTTGTCGCTCACTTCCTGACCGATAATCTTTCCCTTGTCGGTTACACCGAACAGCACCGTGCCGCCCGTACCGTTCAAGAAGGCACAAAGAGTTTCCATTCCACGCTCCAACTGCCCGGTAGTTTCTTTGAACTCAACTGTCCCGCCTTCGGCTCCGGCAATCAGTCCATTCAATATTTCGAGGTTATCTATTTTCATCCGTCATTGATTAATACTTGCAAAGTTAATGATTTTAATCGGCTTTCCGGCAGATAATAGAGTGATTGTAAATGAAGAAGGATAAGAAACCGTATAATCCGGCCGCTTATCCTTTGTTTGGCATTCGTTTATCTCCTCATCCGCTCCAATTCATCGTCATGTCGCATCTTCGCGTTCAGTTTGTCCTGCATCTTTTCAAGGAAGTAGGTGCGACTGTCGCTTTTCCTGCGTTTGATGTCCGTATAGAAGCGGTAGCAGTCTTTGGACTTCACACCGAAAAAGGAATAGAGGACAGGGGCAAGCTCTTTCAGCGAAGCCTTGCCGCCATTGATGCAGCCGGTGGCGTAGAGGGCATAGATTAGTTCTACCAACTCGACGGCATTACCGGTCCATTGCAAGGCTGGGACTGTGGCTTTGGTTTCGGATGTGGATGTTAGTGGTGGCACGGAGGTAATTGCAGAAGCGGATACTATCTTCTGCATCTTTCGGATGAAGGATAACGCCTTGCGGATATACACAGTGACGACATTCTCCTCCGATACCGACAAGTTCTGTGGATGGTGCTGTAATTCGATTTCGGCAAAAGCCAACGCCACAATAATATGCTTGGCATCATTGCCGCCGTAGCACAGGTTTATTACTTCCTGCACGAATCCGCCGTATGCCGTTTCCGTGCTACCGTTGTCTTTTCCGTTTATCATGGCGAAAAACTGTGTTTCCGCCAGTATGAGATGGTTCATTATCTTTTCTGTTTTGAGGGTTTACACTTGTTTATCAGTGTGCGCACACTGATATATGGTGCAAATCATAGCCCTAAACACGAGAAAAGATTGTGAGAAAATTGTACTACATTGTTTTTCAGAAAGATAAAATTCAAAAATAATTTTATCCTTGATTGCATCCCTTGTGAAATGTGTTCAGATTCTGAACATGTGTTCACTTTCTGAGCACGGAAATCCCGCCAAGATGTTCATAATCTGAACATTTTATGCCCGTGGCTCTTTATGATAGGTAAGCCGGATTACTCCGTCCCTATAAGTTTTGTTCTCCATAAGCCGCCAGTCATTCATAGGTAGTGCTGACTTGAAAAAATGCGCTCCGTTTCCGTCGATGGTTGGAACAACGTATAGTATGATTTCATCTATCACGTTCATCCGTAACAGTCCGTTGGCATATTCGGTATTCCCGGCAGTTACTTCCAACAAATGGCAAATGCTTCCACCTTCCTCCCTCCATTCTTGAAGTACGGATACCGAATAGTCGGATGTCAGCTTATACAGGGCATTGGCACGTATTTCATCCATACCGTAATCTTCGGTTTGAAGCAACCGCTTCCGGGGATGCAGTTTCATCGGACAGCCATCTATTGAGATAACGGCAAGTAATTGTATTTTCGCCATAACGTATTTTCTTTCCTTTTTGGCGAGGCAAAAAAGTAGCGTGCAATTCACACTACTTTCAAGCGATGGCTCTGGTAAAGCCTTTACGGAGAGTACGTGAATGCACGCTATGCGTAAGCATAGCATAAGCATCACGCAATCGTCTCCGTAGTTTCAATTTACCAGATTTTCGCTCGAAACGCCTTGCGGTCTTATGTCTATATCATCGGCGAAAAGTTACCCGATCGCCTGCTATTTTCTGAAATACAATTGCAAAGTTAATCAATTATTGCCATTTACAGCCATACTCCGGTCAGTTTTCTTCATTCAATCCATACTCTACCAATTTATTATACAGCGTTGTCCTGCCGATACCCAGTATCTTTGCAGCCATTTTCTTGTTACCGGCTGCTTGTTTCAAAGCACGCAGGATACGTCCTCTTTCTTCATCCCCGCTCTTCAATGTAAAACAAGCGGAAGTAGCGGACGGTTCATTGTCAAGTTCCAAATCGGCTTCGGTTATCATATCGCCTTCTGATTGCAGGACTGCCGTCTGTATCTTCTGTTTCAACTCGCGCACGTTGCCCGGCCACGCATGGGCGAGCAGGGCATTACGGGCAGATGCGGCAAACCCTTTTACTTCACGTTCCAACTCACGGTTTGCCATTTCACGGAAGAACTCGGCCAATGGCATGATGTCTTCCGGGCAGTCGCGCAAGGGCGGCATGGTTATCACATACTCCTGCAAGCGATAGAGCAAATCCTGCCGGAACCGCTTTTCCGTTACGGCTTTCTGCAAATCCTCGTTGGTTGCAGCCACTATCCTCACGTTGGCTGTTTTGTCCTCCTTTGCTCCGACGGGACGGTAACGGCGTTCCTGTATGGCGCGGAGCAGCATCTGTTGCATCTCCATTGTTAGGTTGCCCACTTCGTCAAGGAACAGCGTGCCGCCATCCGCTTCCAGAAAATACCCCGTCTTGTTTGCTTCGGCACCCGTAAACGCGCCCTTGACGTGTCCGAAGAAGGCGGATTGTATCAATGACGGGGACAAGGCTCCGCAGTCTACTGCCACAAAAGGTTTATCGGCAAGTTTGCTTTGTTGGTGTATATGTTGTGCGATATGTTCCTTGCCCGTACCGTTCTCGCCCAGTATCAGCACGCTCATCCGGGTGGTGGCTACAAGGCGCACACGTTTCTTGATTTTCTGATAGGCTTCGCCCTGCCGGACGAATATCGGAATGTTCCATTGTAGTCGCTTTTCATGTTCTTTTTGCAGGGTGCGGATAAGCGGTATCAGTTTATCCTCCAACAACTGTTTCTGTATGTAATCCTTTGAGCCGAGCTTCATACTTTCCACTGCCGTATGCACCTCCCCGTAATTGGTCATAACGATAAACACCTGCTGTTTGTCGTTGGCACGCATCCACCGTAACAACTCTATGCTTTCACCGTCGGGGAGGCGTAGGTCGGCAACGACAATATCATCCACCTCTGACTTTGCCAATAGTTTCTTGGCAGTGGCAAGATTATATGCAGACATAGTATCGAAGCTGTCTTTCTTCAGCAGGTTGCAGACATAATCGTTATAGACGGGGTTGTCCTCAATCACAAATACTTTCATCCGACAACCTCCTTTCCTTTTGCGCAAGTTCTATGATAACTGTTCCCATACGAAGCATGGCATCCACGCATTTCCGCAATTCCATTTCGGAACATTCAGATTCTTGATGCAGCAGTTCATACAGGTTCCACAAGGGTTTGTCAGCACGGATAACAGCCCATGAACTTCGCTGACGGTGTATCCATTCGTCCAACGCCTTGCGGTCATTCCTCTCCATGATTTCCCGGACAGCCTGCATATCCTTTTCTGTTTCGGTTATCAAACGGTCGAGCATCGCCCGTTTGTCACCATAGGCAAGCAGAGAGGACAAGTCGGGAAGTTCATCCTTGTCCGTACTTGTCAAAAGGCATTTGTCTGATACAGCAACCAGTTCGGAAATGGAAAATGGCTTGAACAGGCAGGCGGTAAATCCATTTTCCAACAGCTCCTCTTCGCTGCAACTGCCGGAGGCGGTCGCCACGACAATGGGAATCTCTTTCGAGTTGCTGACACTTGACGAGCGTAACAACTCCAACACCTCATAGCCGTTAATCTCCGGCATCTTCATATCGGTTATCATGAGGTCGTATGTGTGCTGCCGCATGGCTTCCATTGCATCGCCAATAGTGGTGAACGTGTCGCAATGCACACCTATACCAGCATACATTTCCTTTGTCATGGATAATACCATCGGATTGTCGTCCAATACGATGACAGAATAAGGTCTTTCTATATGAGCCAGACTTTCTGCGGCTGTCTGTTCTTCAATACCAATATCGGCAGTGTTCATTGGCAACTCCACAGTAAAACGACTGCCTTCTCCTTTTTCGCTTTCCAAGCGTATAGTGCCGCCAAGCATCCCGACTATCTGTTTCACAATGCTTAACCCCAATCCGAAACCGTCTTGCGTGGCGGCGTTGGAAAGCCGCTCGAACGCTCCGAACACTCGCTGTTGTTCTTCCGCACTCATGCCGGTTCCGGTGTCCTCTACTACAAGGGTCAGCCTATTGCCGTCATAGCTTATGACAAGTGAAACGCTTCCGGCATTCGTGAACTTGACGGCATTGCCCAGCAGGTTGTCGCATATCTGTATGATGCGCTCCTTGTCGCCATTCAGGATAATACCCTCCGGGCACTCGATGGTAAGTTTAAGATCTTTTGCTTCTGCTTGTTGCGTAAACTCCGTTTGCAACAGCTCCGCGATGTTTTCCAAACGAAACGGACGGACATTCGCCTGTTCCTTGCCGCTGTCCAAGCGGAAGAAGTCAAGCAGGGAGTTGAGCATGTCGGTCATTCTCTTGGAGGCTTGCAGGATATTGTCCGCATAACCGCTTATCTTTTCTTCTTCGTTGTCCTGCATCAGTTCCGCATATCCATGTATGGCAGTCAGTGGTGTGCGTAGCTCGTGGGTGATGGTGTGCATCGCTTTCTTGCGTGAGGCTATCAACGATTCGTTTTGTTTTACTGACTTTTGCAGTTGCCCGATTAAATCTGTTGTCTTACGTTTGTACTGCTTGATGCGGGTGGCATAGCGGTGAATGATGATGTATGAAATAATAAGCAACAGCAGCATGACACCCGTTATGATACCTACCTGCAAGAACGATCTTTCGCGCATGGCGGATATTTCCGCCTCCCGTTCCAGCAAGTCAGCCTGCACCTTGTGGTCCATCTGCTGGATAAGGGTTTGCAGTTGGCGGTTCAGTTCCGCATTGCGGCTGGCAAGGCTGTCGGCATATTCCGACAGACGATGGCTCTGGGCACGTTGTTGCGCTATCATATCACGGTTCAGTGTGTAGAGCATCGTGGTGGTCGTCGTCGGAGGTGCTTCCTGTTTCTTGCCGAACAACCCGAGAAAACCTTTCCTCCTCTGTTTCTTCGGCTCTTCCTGCCTGCTCGTTTGCACTATCACCGGCACCTGCTTGGCTATCCGGCGGTTGATGTCCGCCTGTTGTTCCAGAGCCTCCATGATGGCGCACAGCCGCTTTTCCTTGTCCTCCAGCAAGTGGTGCACGCTGTCTATGCGCACCGATTCGTAATGGCTCTTGAAGCGGCAAAGCATACTATCCACCGCCATCCGTTGCCGCCGGTATGCCGCCACATCCTTATCGTCCCATTCCAGCACCGACTCGCCCAAAAGTGACAACTCCACCACACCCACATACGCATCGTGTGTTTCCTTGCGGAAGCGGTTGATTTCACGGTTCTCCCGTTCCAGCAACTCCAAGTCGCGCCATTCGCCGAGCCACGTGCAGATGATGCCGCCCACCAGCAGGACTATCAACAGATAGCCTGCGGCAAGCAGCTTGCGGAAATGCTTGGTAGTGGTAACGAATTGTTCGCCCATTTGCTGTTTGTGTAAATACCGTTATTCAACATACGCATATAGGTCGTGGAACTTCGCAGGTTCATGGATGAGAATGGCGGCCATGCTACCGATGACCGCCATAAGTATGGCATAGCCGAAAAATATTTTATATCGCAGCGACACTGTTTGTTGATGAAAAATATAATTGGTTAACTAAATATCAATATCACAGGATAGTGATCCCCACCCTTCATATGATATCTTAGTACACATGTTCTTAGCTGTAATCTGCTATCGATAAGGAAATAATCTAATTCTCGACCTGAAATATGTGTTGGCATACCACAACATGCAAAATTAGCACTATTTCCCGGCCTACTCCTGGTACCTGTGTAAATATTCTGATAATTCGCTTGGAGTCATATTCATGTCCCCACCAATAATAAATGGGTGATTTGCGGATGATACCAATTTATTTATATCTATAGCACCACATCCGGATTGGCAATGAATGGTATAAATTTCAAGGCCTCTATAATTAAGACCAATAGACCACCGACCTGTTCCTGACTGCGCATAAGAATAGGAAGGGCTAAAATTTATATCTGCAATGACACCAGTATTACACCGTGTGTTCCATCACGTCCTCCTTTCTTTATTGGGGTTATACTTCGGTTCTTTCCGTTGCGAGCGGAACTTTTCCGCCCTACGGTTTACTGCTTCCTCAAGGTAGGCAATGCTCCTTTAAGTTCGTAACGCCACTCTGAGCCTGCGTTCTGCAAGGCGGTGTTCATGGCATCAACGGCTTTCTGCCAGGTAACGCCAGTGCCGTCCACCTTCGTGGCTTCGGTGCTTTTCTTATTGTAGCCGATACCTTGTTCATGATTGTTCTTCCAATAGCAGGCGGTCACGGTGGTGTAGTTATTTCCCAAAAAGCCGCCGATATGTACTTTGCCAGTGCTACTACCCGTACTGGTTACGTTGCCCGTGGCATAGCAGGCAAGGAGGCTGCTTCCTGCGTTCATTCCCACCAGACCGCCGCCAGCGATATTCTTTTTGGGGGCTATTTCTATGGTCACGTTGCCCGTGGCATAGCAAGCGGTCAGGGTGGCACTCGAATTCGTCTGACCTGCCACGCCGCCGACATCAACCATTCCCTTCACTGTGGCAGAGGAGCTGCATCCGGTGATGGAACCGCCTATTTGAACACCCACCACACCGCCGACATACACCGTGCCGCTGACGCTGCCCGACACCGAGCAGTTTTCAATGGTGCCCCAGCCAGATCCTACCACGCCGCCAATACTGCCGCCATATATTTGATTGCTTGTTATCTGTACGCCCTCCATCACCACGTTCTTCACCGTACCAGCTCTATTGAGCCAGCCGAACAGACCCGCATATTCGTCATTTGTCGTAAAGGTCAGCCCCGTAATGGTATGGCCGCCACCGTCGAAGGTGCCTTTGTATGAGTTGTCGTAGTCTGTGCCTATCGGTGTCCAGTCTTTGCCTGTGAGGTCAATGTCTGTGTCGAGGGTAATGTTAATGTCGCTCTTACCTCCGTTCACTAATTTGGCTATATTCATCAGACCATCGGCGGAGGTCACGGTGTAGCTGCCGTTGCTCTCTATGGTATAGCCCAGGTCTTTTGCCGCAGCGAGGGAGACGGTGTAGGTATATTCACCGCCCGCCTGCCAGTCGGTAGCATTCTTCATCTTATAAACGAAGGTCTTGCCGTTGGTGAAGGTGCAGGTGATAAAGGTAGTGCCAGCTGCCACATTTTGCGGGGCTACGATGGCGGTGTAGGTGTTGCTGCCCTTGTCATACGGGACGATTATATCCGGGTTGTCGCCTTCGGTGGAGAGGCCCGTCAGCTGCACGGATGCCAGCCCCTCGGTGTAGTCCGTCAGAACGATGGTCACCCGTGCCGTGCGGTGGGTGAAGCGGAGCGTGGGGCTACCGTAGGTCACCGTCTGTCCGTCGGCTACGATGAGGTCGCTGCCCTCAAAGTCTTTCTGGGCACTTTGGTTGGCTTTTACCTTTACCGCAGGCGGGGTTGTCTCGCCAGCGGTGTAGGGCCACCACGCTGTGACGGTGATGTCGTTGTGGTTGGTCCAGTAGTACGGGTCGGTGGAGGTCAGCGTGGCGCTGGTGGGGTCGGCGGTGGAGGGCGTCACGTTGTACGTCTTCACCGTGCCGTCCATCAGGACTGCCACGCTCTGCACACCCGTCCAATTGCCATCCGCTGGGGCACGGGTGCCGGCGGTGGCTGTCGCGGCGGGGTTCAGCCCCGTGGCGGTGAAGACGATGGGTGTGCCTTCCGCCCCTTCTGGTAGGAAGCCCGCTTCGTCCTGTGTGCAGGCGGCAAGGCCGAGCAGCAGGACGATGGCTGCGGATATATGGATGGTTGTTCGTTTCATGATGCGTGTTGTTTAGGGGTTGTTATTGTTTCTTTTGCAGTACGGGCAGACCGTCTGTGCCGAGTGCCCACTGGTAGTCATTGTCGGTGAGGGCGATGTTCATGCCGTCGACGGCTGTCTGCCATTTCACGGTCGCGCCGTCCACCTTCGTGGCATCTACCGTTCCTCCAAAATTACGGAATTCTCCTCGCTCGGCATTGCCTCCCCAATAACAGGAAGTTATAGTATTGTAGTTGAAACGCACTATAGCTCCAGATTCATAATCTTTCAATGTGCCGTCAAACCAGCAAGCTGTGATACTGCCATAATTTAAATCGGCTATACCACAAGTTCTACCATATGCAGAAATTTTTCCCGTCACAGAGCAGGCAATGATTTGACCATTATTTTGATCCACTATTCCAGCTGCTGATCCATTATTGCCATATAGATTCACATCTATGAGTTGTAGGTTCTTTATCACACCACGTAAATTTAATAACCCAAAAAGTTCAGTAGTCGCTGCTGAAAAGTTTAATCCCGTAATGCGGTGTCCCTGCCCATTAAAGACGCCGGAGTAACCTGGCCATGTGCCTATCTGTGTCCAATCCTTACCCGTCAGGTCGATGTCGGCGGTGAGGGTGCAATTTATCGATTCGTCCTTTTGTGCGGCTTTGTTCCATGCCAGCAGGCCGTCGGCGTTATAGACCGTGTAGGTCTTGGTGTTGCTGTCGTAGATGTAGCCCAAATCCTCAGCCTCACCACTCTCGCCGCCGCCGTCAGCCCAGCTGCCGATGGTGCAACCCTCTAACGTCAGGCCGGTGGCGTTCACCTTGACGGTGTATTTATAGCGGTTGCCAGCCTCTAATACGACGTTGTTCTGCGGGCGGAAGTAGAAGGTGCCGCCGCCGAGTTCCACCTTGACGAACGGCTTGCCTGCCGCAACGGTCTGCGGGGCGGTCAGTGCCTCGTAGGTGTTGCCGCTTGCGTTGTAGGTCTTGATGGCGGTCGGGTTGCCGTTATCGGCGGACAGGCTCACGAGGATCACCGTGGCACCGGCAACGCTCGTGAATCCCGTGCCGGGCTTCAGTTCGATTGTCACGCGTGCCGTGCGGTGGGTAAATTCAAGAGTCGGGTTGTTAAATTCCACCTTCCGGTTCTCAGCAGAGATGAAGTCGCTGTTCTGGAAGTCAGCCAATTTGCTTTGGTCTTCTGCCACCTTCACGGCAGGCATCTGTGTGATGTCGGCATTGTTGAAGGGCCACCATGCCGATATGGTAATCGGGTCGCGGCTGGTCCAGTAGTACGGGTCGTTCTCGCGTGAAAGCGTGGCACTCTTGAAATCGGTAGAAGCCGTTACGGTGTATTCCTTTACCGCATCGCCCATCTTGAGTGCCACGGAAGTGACGCCCTGCCAGTCGCCGTCCACGGCGGAACGGGTTGACGGGGCTGCCAGCGGCGTTGTCTCTACGGACAGTCCGGTGGCACGGATGACGACGGGGTATTCACCTTCGGGCAGACGGTTATCGCCAGCAAGTTCGTCCTGCGTGCAGGCGGCGAGGGCGAACAGCAGTGCGGTGGCTGCGGGGATAAAAATTCTATGTCTCATAATTCTTCAACCTAATCAATTAATTATTAATATCTTACAGGCCAGCATTCACTTCTCCGCCGTCTATATCGTTCCACTTTGCAATGGTGGCTTCGCTGACTTCAAGGACTTTGTTGCGTACCTTGACGGTATAGGTATAGTTGTTGCCCGCCTGCAGTGCGCCTTCGGGCATGGTGAGTGTGGCATGATATTCCTGACCTTTGTAATTCACAACCAACGGCAGGGATGCAACTGTCTGCGGGAAGAGGATGATCGATGACGTGAGATTGCCGTCTGCCAGATTCATGGTCAGTTCTCCGGTCTGTGCCCCGTTGTCTGCGGTGGCAATACCGTCGGCCGTGTTGAACGTACCGGTGAGTAACAATCCGTCCAGCGTGTAACGTTCAGGCTTGACCACGCTGAAATTCACGCCGTCGCCCGCCTCGAAGGTAAGGGTTATCTGGCTCATGCGGTGGTGGAAGGAGTTGTCTTCACCGCCTTTGGCGGTTTTGTCGGTGAAGCTTACTACCGGGTTGTTTTTGTCTCCCGTGGCTCCTGTGGCAAAGAGGAAGTCAATGGCAGACTGATTCTGCTGCGCCGTGGCATCGGTCGTGGCTGCGAGGATACCTCCCGCCGCGTTGTACGGATAGTAGGCGCGGAAAGTATGGGCCTTTGTATCTTCGATATAGATGACCTTTCCTTCTGCCTCAAATTTCCCGTTCTTCAGGATGAAAGGCACGTTGCCGTACTGGGAATCGTTGCCGATGTCGGTGATGCCGATACGGTCGCCGCCAGTCCAGGTAGTTCCGCTGGCGCGGGTGGCGGGGGCGATGTCGGCGGTAAACTGGGCGGCCACGGGGGCACCGTTCAGGTTCTCGTTGTCGTTGTTGCAGGCTACCAGTGCGAGGGCGAGCATCGCAAGTGCAAAAAATCTTGTCTTCATTATATCTGTCATTTTATTAGTTACAAATCGGCATTTACATCATCACCTTTCACTTCTTCCCAGCCGTTGATTTCGGCTCCGTCCACTTCCATGCCTTCGGGAGTCTCAACCAGCGTTCCGCCGAGGGTCAGCGATTTGCCCTTTCCGGTGTTGAACTCCTTGAGGGCTTCCGTGAGGTCGCTTTTCAGCGTCGTGGGGGTCGGGTTGCCGTCAGCATAGCGGATTTCACCCGTCAGCAGTTGTTCCGTGCCGGTCACACCCAGCAACCGCACCGTGGCTTTCCACTTGCCGGCATCGTCACCTTCGGTAATCTTGGTGAAGGGCAGCACGACGTTTGAAGCGGCTCCGTAGGTATCGGTAGCGAAGTCGAGTGTTCCGGCTGCACCCGTCAGATGGGCAACAATCTCCGTGATGCGTCCGGCGGCATCACCCGTCGGTTTGATGATGAGCGTCAGTTCGCGTACCTGCTGCTTCATTGCGGCGGTCAGCGGATGGTCCTTGTCTTTCTCGATGGTCACCTGTTCCGTATAGGTGAAGAACCATCCCGGGGCATTGTTCACAAAGGTATCCGTGCCTGCCCGGGTTCCCGTGGCTGCGGCAATGGTGGCTGTGGTGCCGTTCACCGTGATTCCTTCAGCCGGGTTCCACACCGCAAGGGTGTAGCTGCCCGGAGCAAACAGATGGTCGGGGGCATGGGTGGCGGAAGTCTCCGTACCCGTATAGTCACCCATGGTGACCGTCCACGTGGCAGGTATGTCGATACCCTCACCGCGGGCCGACCAGTCGGCTGTCACCGCAATCTTCCCGCTGTCGGGGTGTGGCGTGTCATAGAGCGTGTCCTTCACGCAGGAAGAGAGCAGCACGGCGGCTGCCATTCCCATCATATTTATATATTGTCTTGCTTTCATATTCTATTCCTCCGTGTTAGAATAACTTCCATACCAATGTCACACCGGCATTGATGGGGCCCCACCAGTCCTTTGTTTCGTTGCCGCGGCGTACACGTACACCGTCGATGACTTCATATTTTTCGAAATCGGCATTCAGGTAGCCCAGACCGAGGTTGAAATCAAGAGCCAGTGCCTTGTTCAGCCGCAGCTGATAGCCGGCGGTGATGCCGCCACCCATCAGGTCGCCCTGCTTGCCTGCTTCGGAGAACTTGTAGTTGAACTGTCCGGCCTTGAACATCGCGCCCAGATACCAGGCTTTCTTCTCACCCATATAGTAACGCACTTCCGGAGCCACTTCCCAGAGTGCATAGCGGCGGTCCTTGTCGCTCCACGTCCATGAAGTCCACGAGCCGTTTACGGCAATGCCCCATGACGGACAGATGCGCCATTCCACGCCAAGGTCGGGTGTCAGGGTAGCCCAGCGCAGCAGGTTGGCACGCAGGGAGAGATGATAATCAGTTGTGATTTTGGTTTCCGACGGCGTGTCGGCAAGTGTATTTTGTTGAGCGGCTTTCTCGGCTTCTGCCTTTTCAGCGGCAAGTCGGGCTTCTTCCGCCTTGCGCTGCTCTTCGGCAAGCCGTTCCTGTTCGGCACGCTTCTCGGCTTCCAGTCGTTCGGTTTCCGCCTTGCGTCGTGCTTCCGCATCCGTCGCGGCAGTTCCCTTTACCGGTACCGTCAGGCGCACGGTGACAAAATCACCCTCAGTCGCATGGTTGCGGGTAATGAAATTCTCCTCTTTTATTTCCGCACGGATAATCAGTTCGGATTTCACACGGTTGGCACGGATCTTCGCCGTGGCAAGGTTCTCGGCTTCACTGCCCAGTGAATTACAGTAGCCGTCAACCAATAGCGGCAGCTTGCCGTCAAGAATTGTGGTTTTGTTGTTTTCGATACATTCCAACAGACGGGCAAGTTCCGTGTCATTGCCATTCCTTGCTATGTATTTAGAATCGTAGAACAACCAAAAACAATCAGAAATATCCAAGCATAAATATTTAATTATCAATACATTCTAAAAATTAACACTTTTCGGCTGCTTTTTGATGTTTCCCAAATTTCCACATATTTTTGAGACGTATTTCTGACGTGGAGAATTTGCGGG
>ERZ779776.378-NODE-378-length-16962-cov-3.495534_pt1 | contig 16962 bp, 15 predicted proteins | sample MGYA00511098_ERZ779776 | MGnify/ENA primary metagenome ERZ779776 (study PRJEB29588, sample SAMEA2149318) | human gut metagenome | biome: human gut; feature: human-associated habitat; material: faeces | place: Denmark | collected 2008/2010 ...
ATCCCATCAGCAGCGACTCTGAAGACATGGCTGCCTTTTCCACATCATCATATGGAAAATGGGACGCATCGGTCGGCGGATACCACGGACAGGCCGCCTGAACCTGACTGGAATACTCCAGATACTCACCTGTATCCAGTTTTTTATCCTGATCCAGTGCTGCCATACATGTCAGATATCCTCCTGCAGATTCTCCCATCACACCAAATTTTTCACTGTTAATCCGATATCTTTTTGCATATGCACGAAGATATCGGATTGCTGCCTTGATATCACACAGCTGCATCGGATGCGTTCCCTCGTTGGATGTCCGGTACTCTACGCTGGCAACAACAAACCCTTCCTGCGCGAGTGTGCCCAGATATGCCAGATGCGCTGCTTTGTCCATGCGCTGCCATGCGCCACCGCAAATCCATACAATACATGGATATGTCTTTCCTTCCCCGTCCTCCGGATAGATGAGATCCAGTTTGAGATCTCTCCGGCAATGACCAAACCAGGAATCAACCTGCGCATAAGTAATGTCTGTTGTCACAACATATTGTGGTTTTGTGGTTTCCGGTTTTAATGTTTTCTTCATTATAATTTTCCTCGTTTCCGATGTAAAATTTCCTTTTCCTATATTTAGAGGGTTTCATGTTAGTCTATGCTAACCACGTCTTAACTTATTTTCGGACAATTATCAATCCAAATGAAACTGCGCGACAAAATCCCGGATCACATTGACGGACTGTGTGCACTCCTGCAGCTTGTCGTAACCCTCGGTTACAAGATTCTGCGTACTGCCGGATTTCTCGGCAATACCGCTGATTCCGTCTGTGGACTGTTCCACCATGGAGTTGATCTCTGATACGGTAGAAGAGATCTCTCCAATGTGCTGCTCTAATGCATCCACTGCTTCTTTTGTCTGCTGCATGATCTGCTGGAATGTGTCCGCATCGGCATGATACTGCTCCCCCACCTGTGCGAAATGCTCATAATCCCCAAGAACGGTCTGTTCCAGAAATTCCATAATCGTTGTGAGGCATTCGGTCATATTGGAAACCGAACTGTTGACCTCTCCTACAATCTCGTCAATTGTGGAAACGGTATCCAGTGTCTGCGTTGCCAGATCTCCGATTTCGGAAGCAACAACCGCAAATCCCCTGCCCGCTTCACCAGCCCTGGCTGCCTCAATATTGGCATTTAATGCCAGAAGGTTTGTCTGGGAAGAAATCTGTTTGATGTTGTCTGTCAGCGCATTGATCTTCTGTACGGATTTCGCCTGCTCCACAGCGGCATCCGTCTTCTGTTTCATGACCGCATACATCTGGTCTGTCTTGTGGCGGGACTCCGTACTGATCCGCTCCATCTCTCCGGCACGCTCCTGGATCTGTCCGGAATTTTTCTCTCCATCCTCTGCAAGCCGCTGGATATTGTCGGAACTTTCTCTCATAATTCCAACGTTTTCCACAATGTGCGCCGCATTTGCACTGGTCTCTTCCATCCCGGCTGCCAGTTCCTGTGTTGCAGCGGAGTTATCTTCTGCATACGCACTGTTCTGCTTCATCAGATGATTCAAATCCTCCGCGTTGCTCTCGAGTACCTGCTGTGTCTGCTGCAGGTCTCCCATCATCTCCCGGAGCTTCTTTCTCATAATGTGGATCTTTGTTGCCATGTTTCCGATCTCATCCTTCTGTTTCCGCAATTTGCCTCCCTCTTTGGTCGGGCGGAAATCCAGTTTCGCTGTCTGTTCGATCACAGCGGTCAACTGGCGGATCGGTCTGGTCATACCGGTACCGATGATTACGCCAATCACAGCAGACAGGACAAATGCAACGATCATGGCGATAATGATCAGTTTTGCCAGCCCGTATGCCTCTGCATAAATTTCAGATACCGGAGCGGTAAGGACAAGCTTCATACCATTGTCCAAATTGTAAAATGCAAATTTCTTGCTTACATTTTTATAGGAATAATCCATCGTCTTTCCCTGATTACCGTCATCTCCGATAAAATCTGCACTCTTAGAAAGCGAGGAATCCAGATCGGAAAGCTTTGTGCCCTCATCCGCATTTTTGTGGTACATGACTGCTGCCGATGCATCCGTCAAAAATGCATATCCACTCTGGTATACTTTTGTCTCGTCAACCAGATCGGTAATCTGTGAAAAATCGATATCCATACCAACAATACCGATCGATGTTCCATCTTCTGCAAACAATGGCACAACGTATGAGATCATGTAAATATTGATATTTTCATTCATGTACGGTGACATCCAGATAGCTTCCTTTGCCTGTACCGGAAGATAATACCAGCCGACATGCTCCACATCGCTTTCATCATACATGGAAAAATCCGTCGGTGTCAGGCACTGCAGTTCACTGTCAACTGACTGACGCTGTGCAAAGACACCGGATGTCGGATTGGAGTAATTCGGGTTATACCGCAGATATACCGTCACTGCCCCATTTGTATGGTTTGCAAAATCAAGCACCGCCTGCTGTACCGTCTCAGTGTATGTATCCGCATAATCCTTGCTCTGCCGGAACGAATCATAGTCAAAATTACTCATTGCAACTTCACTGAGCGTATCCACCGACTGCTCAATCTTCTGAATCGTGGAATTAATCTCTTCGGTCTTCTTCTGCCCGGTAAGCTGCATCATGGTCATTGCATCTTTTCCGGCTGTCCGCACAGAATTTGAAATTGCAATCACCCCGATCAGAACCGATGTAAAAAGAGAACAGATCAAAATAGATGCTATAAGCTTTGTCCGTACTGATTTCATAATCCTTTGCCTCCCAAACTCATTTTTTCTGTTGTTTTTAAAAGTGTTCCCCTTATGTATTCCGAAAATCATCCAATACCGGTATCTGCAGAACGGTATCCCGGTAATTTTCACTTTCCATTATAACATACCATGCTGAATTTTTTAGATGTAATCGGAAATATATGGAATTTTATGAAACAGTACATCATCCAGACGGTCTACCGCTTCCTGCTTCCCTTCAATGCGTTCAAGGGCATACAGACGCTCAGCCGTCTTGTATCCCAGTAAAAGGGTAGTCAGCGTACCTATCTCCATTTTTAACTTATACTCTGCCGGTTCATCGGTCAGCATACATTTTCCATCGGAAAAACAGAGCCGGAAACTGCGGTTGTTCCACAAAAGCAGGTGATCCTCTATTTCAAGTTCGATATACAGTGTTCCGCCATCCGGATCACATGGATAATCCTGTAAAAAGCTCTCGATATCAATAATCCGTCCCATGGCATACGGCCGGATCGTTTCCTTGATATCCCCATCATCCATCTCAAACGCAATCGGTTCGCTGAAATAGGTATAGCCATGCACCGCATCGATCATGGAATCATGCGCGTGGATATACTCCCACAGCCCTTTTTTCGCCTCACGGTTTAAGTAAATCATTTCCTTGATATGCATGATATCGTTTTTGATCAGATAGACCATAAATCCGCATGGCTTGTCCTTGGTGTTATAGTAAACTGCCACATTCGTATCGTCCTCATCCCAGCGCCAGTATTCCTCCCACGCCAGTGCATTCCGGAACAGACAGCCGTGCGTAATCGACGCAAAATGCGAATGCAGCTCATGAAAATCGGTATTGTCCCAGTCCACACGCCGTACATATCCGGGTGCTTTTACTTTCGTTGGAATCTGACGGTCCTTGATATTGAAAGAAATTTTATTGGATATAATCTCCCAGCCCAGATGATGATACAGCGGTATGGAATATGGATACAGGAGGGCAAACGGTCTTCCCTGCTGTTTCATATGTTCCAGACTCTGATACATCAGTTTTTTCATAATGCCCTGCCCGGTATATTCCGGATATGTACAAACACTTGTAACAAATCCAACGGGAAATACCTCCCCGTATATATTCATTTTCAATGGATATACGGCAAACTGGGAAATCAGGGTATCCCCGTCAAAACATCCCAGCACATCCGCACGCTCCAGTACCGGAAACTTCGACTGTTTGATCTCTTCATCTTTCCATCCGGTTGCCGTCAGCTCATCCTCCGTTACCTGAAAGGTATAGCGCAGCAGCGCGTTGTACTGATCCAGATCCTTCACATCCTTTGGTTCTAAGTAGCGTATGGCATAATTTTCTACCGAATTCATTTTTCCTCCTTCATACAAAGATATAACCATGGCAGCTTTTGGGAAAGCTTTTCCATATTATGCACTTATCATCTGTTTTCTCTTTATTTGCGCTAAAACATCTTCACTTTTATTATTTTCGTTCCATGTGCAGGATGTTGCATAATTCAAAAACCACTTAGAACGTGTCAGGCGCATAATAATCGTCCACATATCAGAAAAATCGTTTTTCTTTTCTCCAGCACCGAAAGAAAGGACTTCTCCTTCTGCCACACATGAAATATTTTTTTATCAAATTCCATTTTTATAGTTTCATAAATATTTGACATTGTATATCCATTTTTTTCTATTATTTTTTTGTCAAATGTAAAATCTACTCTCAGCATAATCATTCCTCCCCGTATAATATTATTCTCCGATTTTCCATCATTTCTTTCAATTATATCATTGTATATATGCATCATCAATATCTTTCGCTGATTGTCCCTTTGGTTATGATCCGCAGATTGTCTGTCATACAGACCATAATTCGGTTCTGCTTCCTGTAGTATTATTTTTCTTTGACAGTTACTGTCATGCGTACCTTCGTGCCATCTTCTTTCGCATAAATATATGCACGTCCCTTGCCGATGGCGGTGATCATGCCGGTTTCATTTACCGTGGCAACATTTGTGTTTGAACTGTAGTACTCCGGTTTGTTGCCGGAGGATACCGTTACCTTCGGCTGACATGTTTCGCCGGCCGTTAACGAAATCTGTTCCTGTCCGACGGTAATCTTTGGCTTCTTTACCGTGACCTCACAGGTTTTGCTGACACCGTCGACTGTGACCGTGATGATGGCTGTTCCGTTTTTTACAGCGGTAACTCTGCCCTCATTGTCCACCGTGGCTACGCTTTTTTTATTTGTTTTCCACCTGGGAATACTTTTGGATGTGGAAGAAACGGATAACCGGAGCGTCCCCTTCCGGTAAAGGGATGCGGATGTCCGGTCCAGCCGGACCGTTGGCTGCTTTACCGTCACTTTACAGGTCTGGGCGGTTTTATCCGCTGTGACCGTGATGGTAGTTTCACCCGGTTTTTTTGCTGTGATCACGCCGTTTTCATCCACCGAGGCGATGCTCGAGCGGGCGGATTTGTACGTGACTGGATGCCCAGTTGATGTCTCGGCTTTCAGACGGGCCGTATATCCGTTCTCCAAGGATATGGATTTCTGACTTAATGTAATGACCGTTTTTTCAACTGTAACCCTGCAGCTTGCCTCCCCATTGGCAATTTTTGCAGTGATCGTAGCATTACCGGCCTTTTTCGCCGTGATCTTTCCATAAGTGTTCACGGACGCGACTGCGGAATCACTCGAAGAAAACTTTGGTTTCTTTCCGGTAGAAGTAATCGCAGTCAGATAATACTCGTCTCCAATTTTCATGGTCTTAGTGTATTTTGTCAGCAGAACGTATTCGTATCCGCTGGCAGCATATACTGTTGTGATTCCGTTGTAACTGGAGAATAAAAGCATGGAAACCATGCAGAAGACAGCCAGTGCTGACTTTAAGAAGTTCTTTTTTGTGTGTAACATATGCCCCCATTTCCGGTTGCAGAAACAAACGGGACAATCAGCTTGTATAAGACACTAACATATCTTCTGTGGATTGTAAAGTATATTTTTTATTTATCCCAGCCTTTTCCGGTCAAATAAAAATTCTCCCATAAATAAAAATCCTCTGTCACAGGATCTTTCGAAGTCTCCTGCTTATGATTAGACCATAACTGTTCACTCAGATAATATGTTGTTCGTTCAAATCCCCCTCCTGTTGGATCATCCCATGTACAATCAATATAATACCATTTATCACCTACTTTTACCTGATTCCATGCATGCCCCCCTGTCTTTCCAACAGAATTTGTGGATATACCAGAAATATATCTGCACGGAATTCCTTCCGCTGTAGTCATCGTGTAAAAAGCCAGCGCATAGCTATTGCATACACCCTCATGCTCCATTAAAACGCCTTTGACAGCACTTGACCAGCCCTGACGATCACTCAATTTTCCATGATAATAATTTGCATTGTATATCAGATAATCATGAATGGCTTTTACCTTCTGCTCATCTGTCATATCTGGTGTAATAATCTCATCCAAAATCTTATATACTACATTTAGTACTTGTGCACAATCCTCGTCAAATCCCTTTGTTGTGTGATTCCGTAAATTATCTAATACCGAATAATTCACATCATACTGATATCTCATCGTATAATTACCACCACAAATGTTCAACCAATGTGTTCCTGCTGTATATACCATCTGTTTTTGCAATGGCTTATTATCAATTGTAACTGCAATACCACCCATTTTTAATTCATCCAGTGTATACGTCCCCAATTTACCATCATAAGATACCTGTTTTTCCGCGCATGCATACTGTCCATCGGGTTTTTGTATTGCCTCCTTCAGTTCGCCTGTTTCCACACTGCCTGCTGCAACTGTTTTTTCCCATGAACCGTAAGAAATGATAAACGTATCTGAAATCAGTCCATCTATTTTCGGAATCTCTGTGCAATACCCATTAGATGAAAAATAAGTGCTTCCCGATGTATGTAATTTCACTTGCGATGTATCATATACATTTGATGTGAGTTTCAACTGTATATCTGTCTGGCCTTTCAAAAACAGACTTTGTTTTAGCCTTACATCTTTATCCGACTTTGGCACGACAGTAATTTTATAACTCTGTTTCTTCTTATTGCTGTATACCGTAATTTTTGTCACACCCAATCGCAATGCTTTCAGCTTTCCCTTTGCATTCACTGATGCCACTTTTTTATTAGAACTGGAAAATCTGCAGTTGCCATACCCTCTCGGTGCTTTTACCATCGCACTCTGTTTACATATCACCTGTGTAGATCCTGTAATGATTTTTGTTGAGGCAGCATACACTGTCTGCTCAGGTACCACCGCCAGATTACTTGAGGTCAGCAACATTGCAAATGCCAGTAAAAATACCACCCACTTTTTTCTTAATCGTTTCATCTTTTTGTACCCCTTCAGTCTCATAAAATCCCCATCACGCTCTACGCAATGGGGATTCGTACCGTCATGTTTTATATTATTTAATCACACATTTTATAAAATTCCAAGTTCTTTCATCCGCTCCTTCCACTCATTTTCTGTATAATTTCGTGCCCTTTCTGTAATAAAGTTGAGATTTTTGTCTACCAAAATATCGACTGCCCTAAGTACACTTGCAGACTCCGGAATATCTTTTTCGTCATCTGCTATGACATATTCCCCATTTTCATTTTGATAAGCATATGATGGATTTGCTATATAATCCGGTAATTTTTTCCCAATTTTATGCAGACTATAGTTATACGCAACATGTTCCGTTCCCTGACTTCCGCCCTCTGTTTCTGTATACCAGTAATAACAATTCTTATATTTTACAATTTCCATATAACCAGGTACTACATTCGTTACTTTCTTTCCATAGTAATCATAACCTGTATATGTCCAATTACTGTTATAAATCCAAATCGCATCCACATACTCAGTTTCTATAATTTTCACCTTACATTTCAAAGTTTTCTTTCCTACTGTTGCAGTAATAATAATATTCTTGTTACTCAACCCTACTGCATGTACTTTTCCTTTTGATGTCACAGTAACAATTTTTTTATCAGAGCTTTTCCACTTTACCTTTTGTTTGCCTGCATTTTTCACAGAAAGCTGATAATATTCATCTGGTATTAAATTTAACTTTGTATCTGACAATTTTATGGTAGCAGCCTCTGCCACAACAAGCATCTGCGGCGTTATGGCGGGCAACGTTAAAGTCATTGTCAAACTTAACATTACACAAACTATTATTTTCTTTAGTGTTTTCATTTTCATTTCTCCTCGTAAATAATTAAATATGCCTTCTATTATTACTACTTAACAATCTTGAATGTAACTGATTTTGGTGCTCCTGCTTTTTTGATCTTGCTCACTATTTTCTTATAATTTGAGCTGGCAGTTTTGATCTTGAATACCGCTTTTTTATTGATGCCTTTGAATGCATTTGCGCCAATCTTTGTTACATTTCCGTTAATTGTAATTGTCTTTAAGTCCTTTGCATTTACAAACGCTTCTTTTCCAATTGATTTTACAGTTGCCGGAATTGTAACCGCTTTTAATTTTTTATTTTCATTTACATAATTTCCGATAGCAGTAACCTTATAGGAGATTCCATTTACCTTAATGGATGCCGGAATTTTTGTAGAATTTTCGTTTGGCCAAATGGAATATGCTGTTACCGTCTTTCCGTCTTCGTTGCTCGCGAACGTAATATTTTTCGTACCACCAAAAGAATGAATCGTTAGATCTGACATAACGTAATCATACAGTTTTTCGGTAGTTCCATCATCATTTGTTATCTCGACACCATAATGATAAACAACTGTCTTTCCAAAAGCATCCTCTGGAACTGATCCCGTAAAAGTTGTCCATGTAGGATTTTCTCCATAACTGCTTACACTATCAAGCTCTGGATACTTCGTCTGAAAATATTGTACTACATCCTCCTGTGATAAAAACCCCCATTTATCTGCATCTAACTCTACATTTTCGCCATTTTCCTGAAAATTCACGCTGACTGTGGCACATTCTAAATCTCCCACACATAATTCCCGATTCCCATTTTCATCACAAAGGTATGCCGAAGTGCTGTATTTACTATCCTTTTCTTTCGCCTGCACATTTGTGATATTCCAAGCTGGAATAGCAGTAACCGTCAATATGGCTGTTAAAAACCCTGCTAATAATTTTTGCTTCACATATTTCATTTCTTTCATCCTCCTGTATACGGCCAAATGGTCTTATTTCATCTTTTACAATAGCACTTCCGCTAATATTTGTCTATATCCATTTTTGGAAGGAGAAGTTTCATTTGTATTTTAAGAGGATTGAGGAAATGCGGGTCGACTCCGATTTGACAATAAAAGAAATTTCGATAATACTGGGTATTCATCGTGATGTGTACAGCCGATACGAAAAAGGGCTGCGCTCTGTACCGATTGATATCCTTATTCGGCTTGCAGATTTATACGATTGTTCTATTGACTATCTGGTGGGACGAACGGACTTGAAAAAATAAATTTCTCCGATTTTGGTGCACAGAAGAAAAATAATCCATCAATATTTTTCCCTGTTTTAATTGTGCAGCCACGAGACGTAATGTCTGACGTTTTTCTAAGAATACTACTTTTTTGCATCCGCTGTCGCTTCGGACATGGTCAAGTACAGGGGGGTACAGGGGCAAATACCATCAAATCGCCGTAATACTTTTGTATCGGGATTGTAAATTCAGACATCAAAAAAGATGTGACTTTTTGTAGGAAAACTACAAGTCACATCTTCTATATTTCTCTGCAATCTCTATTCCTCTGCCTCATTGCTCGTATGCCCGGTCGCGGATAATTCTGCTGTTTTTGTCAAGTTGTTTTGTGCCTTTTTCGTAAGCATTTGTCATAAGTCCCATGTAGATCATGTCGTTGATCACGATCTGCGGACTGCGGGAAAAAATGCAGTCTCCGTACATCCACTGTTTCTGGGAACTACACAATACCACGTCACTCCATTTACCAATACGCGATTCCCTGAAATTTGTAATGCAAATCGTCTGCGCGCCCGCCTTTTTCGCTGCCTTCATGATATCTACTGTATCCTTCGACTGCCCGGAATAGGAAATTCCCACCATCACATCTTTTTCGGTAAGTGCGGCGGATATATGCTGGATATAGTAGTCCTCATCGAACCGGCAGTCATATCCGAGATACAGCAGCTTTGTCATCAGATCTTTTGCCGGGATCAGCTTCAAGTCATCCTCCGGACGGATGGGATAGCCGTACATGGCATAGGTTTCTTTTTCGCGGTGATTGCGCTCCGACAGGTCTTCTATGATCTGGTAACGAAATTCTTTAAAGCCGTCAAACCCCATCGCCTTTACAAAACGCATGACTGTCGGCTGGCTGACTCCGCTGCGTTTTGCAAGTTTTTCCAGAGAAATCTTACTGCACTCTATCTCATTTGCCAGCACATAATCAGCAACCTTTTTTTCCGACTTGCGCAGAGATGCGTAGGTGGCTCTTATTTCATAATCTATGGTTTCGCGTTTCTGTATGCCTGTGTCCCCTCCTGAAATATGATGATTTGCAAATACTCCTGTCTCCTCTGTATAAGATTTTGCTTCCTGTTCTTCAAACATACTATTTGTAGAATTACTACATTTTCTCATTTCTCCTGTATGTACTTTTTCTACAAAAACTGCCGTTTCTATTTTACACGATTTTGAAATTCCTTTGGGTAAAACTTTTGTAAAATCGCATTTATTCCCTTTAGGAAAGCAGAAGTTTATAAGTTGTTTCGAATTTTCATAAACTCTTTAGCATGTCGTCACAACCTGTTCATAATGCACTGGTAATATAAAGCCATCAAAACAAAAGGAGCTGTTGTATTTTAACAAACGGTGTTGGGGTGCTGTCAGTTCCGACTAAAAACAATTCGTGAAAGCGATTTCTCTTATAGATCCGCCACAGAAAAATTTCTCCTCCCGCTGTGGCGGGATTTTTTATGCACATTGCCTTCTGGATATTGGCATATGTGTGAAAATCTGCTGACTGAATTTTTTTCTTCTCTCTTTCGGGACATATGCATGGAAACTTATTGGTTATGCCCCTCTTCTTTTGCTCACTGGGACATATGCACGGAAACTTATCGGCTATGTCCCTCTTCTTTTGCTCACTGGGACATATACATGAAAACTTATCGGCTATGTCCCTTTTCTTTTGCTCATTGGGACATATACATGAAAACTTACTCACTATGTCCCTTTTCTTTTGTTTCCCGGGACATATATGCCAGAAAAAACGCTATATGTCCCATTGCCGCAAACATAAGGGACATAATGCAAAGGAATGATTCTATATGTCCCACCGTGCCAAAAGAGTGGGACATAACCGAGCAAAAATTTTCTATATGTCCCCAAACAAAAAAATCACCCTTTTTCATCAGTCGCAATACAAAATCACGGAAATTAAGTCCTACTTTTGTTCTTCAACAGACTTTCGTTCATTATAAAACATTACAAAAAGGAGCCAGTTGCCCGACTCCTTTTCTTTAGCAATTATAAATTTTACAAAAATTACTGTAACAGAGAAAGTACACCCTGATTAGACTGATTTGCCTGTGCAAGCATAGACTGTCCAGCCTGTGCAAGAATGTTGTTCTTGCTGTAGTTAACCATCTCTTCAGCCATATCTGTATCACGGATACGAGACTCAGCTGATGTAGTATTCTCAACTACGTTGTCAAGGTTGTCGATTGTGTGCTCAAGACGGTTCTGAACAGCACCAAGAGAAGATCTCTGCTCTGATACTTTCTGTAATGCATCTGAGATAGCATCTATTGCATATGTTCCAGCGATTCCAGAATCATCGTTTACATTAAGACCTTTGATTCCAAGGTATGAAGAATTCATTGTCTCGATACCAACTGTAATCTTATTTGTCATGTCTGCGTCTGATCCTACATGAAGGCTGAAAGATAACTTATCTGCAACCTCAGCCGTTCCTTTTCCGATTGTGAATTCTATTCCATTATCAGCTGTATACCCTGCTGCATCTGCTGTAACAGTTGCAGGATTCTTTGTAGCACCAATATTATTAGCTGCTGTTAATTCATTAGTCATTAACTCTACAGCTTTTGCAGCCGAAATAACTGATGAATTTGCATCATCAATTCCAGTGGTTTTGTTGTCATTAAGAACAGTTACAGAATCACTGCCATATTTAACAGTACTACCTTTCTTAACCTTATTCTCAATATCAGTAACCTCTTTATCGTCCTTATCAACCCATTTATTAGTCTTATAAGTATATGTAGTTCCATCAATAGTAATAGATGCATCAGCTTTAGCGCCATCACCTGCTGCCTTTGTAATTAATGTTTTAGCCTCAGCCTCAGTTCCACCAATTGTATAATCCTTACCACCAATTGTAACGGACTTTCCTGCGTCAAGTGCTCCTGCTGCTACCTTAAAAGTTGCTGTTGTAGCATTATCTGTAAGAGTTCCCTTAAGACCAGCGTCATGACCATTCATATATACATCTTTTGTTCCGTTACCACCTTTAAGAAGATATGTCTCGTTGAACTTTGTTGTCTCTGCAACACGATCTATCTCAGTTGTAAGCTGTGAAATCTCATCCTGAATAGCACTTCTATCAGTATTAGAGTTTGTTCCATTAGATGCCTGAACAGCCAACTCGTTCATTCTCTGAAGCATTGAGTGAACTTCTGTAAGAGCACCCTCAGCTGTCTGTACTGATGAAACTCCATCCTCAGCATTTGAAGAAGCTTTGTCAAGTCCACGAATCTGCTTTCTCATCTTCTCTGAAATTGAAAGTCCGGCTGCGTCATCAGCTGCACGGTTAATTCTATAACCAGAAGAAAGCTTCTCTGTGCTCTTTGACTGTGCTCCTGTAGTTATGTTGAGCATTCTGTTGGCATTTGCTGCCTGCATGTTGTGTTGTACTACCATAATATAATCCTCCTTGTCCCATATTAATGGGTTATTATGTTTGACCTCTGGAAATCCTTTTCCCGAGGGTTTTGCAGCTGCTTTGTGTTTATTTTTATTTAAGCAGTTGCGGTTTTCTATAACAAGCGGCTTCCCGGGTGTGACAGATGCCACAGCCGCCTATTAACATGATTAGTTGCTTTGCGTCTTTTTCTGACGTTCTTTTTCATTCCAGATGATGCGCTGTATTTCTTTTTGTGCCTCATTGGAAATCTCAGGGTCGGGATAATATGTATCTTTTCGCTTCGCCGGGTCCGGTTCGTTGTTGGATCTTGCGATATTCAGTTCTTTTGGGGCATCTATCAGTAATCGACAGTGCTTTCCGGTTCCCCCTGCGAACACGATTCGGATATCGTCTCCGATGTTCACATATTGCCCTTCCTTTAATGATAATTTGAGCATTTTCTACCTCCATGCACTAGGGAATAGCTTTGTCCATGCTTTTCCGAATAATGTAACATTTTGTAGTAAAATGTTGCATTTTTTGTGGATTGATAATGGGTCAAAAAAAGAAGTGGATTAAAAAACATCAAATGTATACGCCAATTTAGTCATATTTCATCAAGAATTACTTTATCTTTGATACAGATATGATTAAATCCGGTAAGACTAACAAAAAAATGATAGAAAAATGAAAAGAAAATTATTGAAAAAATTATTTTTCAGGGGTTAAGTTCTGAAAATGGCGTCCGATATAGTAGGTGTAAAGCAAAAAATGCAACATTTTACTACAAAATGTTGCATTTTTTCTATTTTGAACTTACCATTATTGTGTTGTGGATTTTGGATATTCTGAGGGTGAAAGTCTGTCATATTGTACGTGCCGGATAACATTTTCTACTATAAAGGAGTATTCAATGGGAACTACACAGCCAATCCGAAACAAGGACGAACTCACGGCTTTCAGGATGTACTATAAGGACATCCATCCAAACAGCCGCAATTACTGTTTAATTGTGATGGGATTAAACACAGCACTAAGAATCAGTGACCTGCTTAGATTAAAGTGGGACAACGTTTACAATTTCAAACATCATGAATTTCGCACTCATTTTCTTATCAACGAGCAAAAGACCGGCAAGAATAACTATGTCACTCTAAACTACAATGCCACCGATGCTCTGAAAGATTATTTCAATGAACGTAATCCAAATGACCATGAATTTATTTTTACCAAGAATACCTGCAGATACCAGCCTATAAGCAGGACTCAGGCATATCGTATTGTAAAGACCGCCGCCGGCAAAACAGTGCAGGATGAGCACATCAGCTGTCATTCGCTTAGAAAGACGTTTGGCTATCACGCCTGGAAAAATGGCACACCTCCCGCTCTGCTCATGGATGTCTATAATCACTCATCATATGAGATTACCCAGCATTATCTGGGAATTGAGCAGGATGAGAGGGATGAGATTTATCTGAAGCTTGAATTATAGAGCCTGTAAAGCTTTGCAAATTATACAATATAAAGGTCTTCTATGATTCAATATTAAATCATAGAAGACCTTTTATTCTGATAATCAACAATGGATAAATCATTACTGAACAATTATTTTAAATCAATTTCAAAAGTTGCACAAGCTCATGCGATTCTGCATCGCCTAATACTGTCTGTCTTGTATCGAACCGTTTAAAACCATAGTTTTCATAGAAGGCTAGTAATTTTTCCTTATTCTCTGCTTCCACAAACGCTACCATACCACCAACCTGATACTGTAAAATTTGTGTTTGTCTAATTGCGGCTTCTAGCAACTCTTGTCCGGTTATTCTTCCTTTTACCTTATCATTAAAATTCTTTCCAAGCTGGGCAATCAGGTACGCTGCTAAATTATAAGTCTGCTCATTCTTATCTATTTCGCTAAACCTGGCAAGTTTCCTTTTGGCTGTATTACTAAAAGGCTCCGCCTTTACAACAAGCGGCTTAATTGTAATGGAAAAATATCCTAACAGTTCTGCATCCTCTAATGACAATACTAAATATGTAACTGCCTGATGCTTCTTTGCAAAATCAATTGCCTGCTTCTTTAAAAACCGCTCAACATCCGGATTCAACGGACATGAAAACTCGGAAAGGAGCTGTACTAATTTATCCTCTCCGAGCCTTTTGTCCTCATTTGCTAAATACTCACGAATGTTCAGCACAATAAAATTATTTGCTGATTCCATCCGTTTTCTTCCTTTTCTCCATAAATTTTATAATATCATCTGCTCCCTGCAAATAGGTAACATTGATTGGTACACGAGGTGTTCTATCGTTGGCAGATGCTTCAATCGCATCGGCAAACATCTCCACCTGTTTCTGACCTGATATAATAAAATTTTTCGTGATACTAGAAGTTGCCATATAAACACCTCCCTTTATTAGTATGGCAGTTCTTTTGCCTATTACTCAATGTAATTTGCGTTCTTTTCTATCTTTATTCTATTATGGAAATGTCCACTTTGCAACATAAAAAATTAAGTTTTAAGCAGTACCTTCTATTCCGTCGGCCAGGATTTTCTGAGAGCCACATAGGAAATCAGGAAATTGGCAAGCCAGCCGGCCGGTACAGCAAGCCAGACAAATGCAATACCGAAACGCGGCGCGCAGATTAAGGCAACCGAGAGGCGGATTGCCAGGTTTACCATATTTGCAGCGAGAAACGGACGCATGATGCCAAGTCCACGAAGCACACCATCTGTGGCCATCTTTATACCCATAAAAATGAAAAAGAAGCCAAGCCATCTCATGTAATCCCCAGATACCTGATATGCCAGGGCCGTTCCGTCTTTACCCAGGAATAATGAGGAAATCTGAGTATGCAGTGTTTCAATTACTATAAAAGCAAGCACTGCAAAACATAGGTCTAACACCAGCGCAGCGTGATAGCCTTTTTTGATACGTTCTGTCTTCTTTGCTCCGAGATTCTGGGAAACAAACGGAGAAACTGCATTTCCAATGGATACAAATATCAGTGAAAATACATTCTCGACCCTCATCGTTGCCGAATATCCTGCAAGCGCCTGTGTACCGAACGGATTCACAACTGCCTGTACTATCATCATGCCAATTGACACCGTAGACTGCTGGAGAACCGAAGGCACAGCAATCCGAAGCATGGAACGAAGCTCATGTCTGTCAAACCATTCAAAGCGACTTTTATACCGGCGCATCCTGCTAAAGAAAATCAAAAGTGAAAACACTGCAGATATTCCCTGTGCAATTAGAGTTGCAAGGGCTGCACCGAACACACCCAGGTCAAGGCCTGCCACCATCCAAAGGTCCATAAATATATTTAACACAGAGGAAAATATCAAAAGCCCCAACGGAATCCTTGACTCACCAATCGATGTAAACATCGTTGAAAGTATGTTGTACATAAACAAAAAGGGAAATCCCACAAAATAAACCCTAAGATACAGCACTGCCTCATCCAGTATATCTGCAGGTGTCTGTAGCAAGCTCATCATTGAATGTGAAAAGAAAAAGCCAAAGAAACCCAGAAGTACGCTTAAAACCAGAAAACTAATCAGTGATGTTGATACTATTGTTTTCATTTTGCCGTAATCCCTGGCGCCGAAATAGCGGCTCACAAGTACACCGGCTCCTACACCGGCTCCCAGTGCTATACAAATGAACACATTCGTAAGCGCAGCACAGGCTCCAACTGCCGCAAGTGCAGAGGAGCCTACAAACTGACCAACAATGATTGAATCAGCCATATTATATACTTGTTGAAAAAAGCTGCCCAAAATCATAGGCATTGCAAAAACTGTCAGCGCCTTTAACGGGGCATCTGTAATTAAATATTCATCCTTTGATTCATCCTTTGACATTCTCTTATTTCTCCTTGAATTTCTCGTTTTTATTCTCTCCCCATATACCCCCTGATATAATTCACAGCATCACTTATTTCATCAATAATCTTATCTGGAATCTGCAGATTATACTGTCTTAAATCCACATCCTGTAATAACTGTCCAAGGCTTGTACCCTGATTGTATTGGACAATAAACAGGCTGTATAGAGGTATTTTGTCCCCGAATACATCCATATAATTATTAACAAGTGAGAAGTTGATAGTTCCTAGCATTGTGTGACATTCAACAAGATACAATTTATCGGGAATGTAGTCATACACATGCATTTTATCATTCTTAATCTCTTCTAACAATAATTCCTGCCCATTTTCTGATTCAGCATCCGTATCTTCTTCATAAAAATCTGATTCTGACGCAGCAGCTGTATCCTCAT
>ERZ779776.380-NODE-380-length-16942-cov-3.917451_pt1 | contig 16942 bp, 10 predicted proteins | sample MGYA00511098_ERZ779776 | MGnify/ENA primary metagenome ERZ779776 (study PRJEB29588, sample SAMEA2149318) | human gut metagenome | biome: human gut; feature: human-associated habitat; material: faeces | place: Denmark | collected 2008/2010 ...
CAGAGGCTATGTGGCGGCAAGTGTGCTGACGCTGATTTATGGATTGCTGCTTGTGAAGATGGGGCTTGAGCACCCATTTACCAAGTATCTCAGCGTTACGGCCATCGGGTTGATCGTCATGGCCGCGAGTGCATCCCTTACCTACCATATGATCATTATTATGATGATCCCGATTATCATTGCAAGTATGTATACTTCAAAGAGACTGTCGGTTTATGCCTTTATCTTTACAGTGGGTGGGATTACGATCAGTACTTATGTGGGCTATTATTTTGGGGTATGTGATGCAAACATGGCACTGCTGACGGTGACATCACTGGATCATTTGCAGAAGGATGGTGTGTTTTTGCTCAACAAAGTAAACGAAAATCCTATGGTTACGCTGGCACTTTATTATGTGATGCCGCGATCGCTGATGGCGGTTGCATTTTATTATGTAAGTAACAGTGTAAACAGTATTGTGCGCAAGTCCATGGAAAATGCAATGCGTATGGTACAGGCGGCTTCCATGGATGATATGACGGGACTTTACAGCAAAAATAAACTGCTTGAAACAGTGGAACATATGGAGCCAAAAGAACGCCCGGTTGCGGTTATTTATTGGGATGTCAACCAGTTGAAATATGTAAACGATACGTTTGGTCATTTGTACGGAGACCAGCTGATTGCCAAAATTGCGGGATCCATTCGGGCAGCAGTGACGAGTGAGGAAACCAATGCTTACCGTTACGGTGGGGATGAATTTCTTATGATTATTCCGGATGGGACACAGGAGATTGCAGAAGATGTCATTGAAAAGTGGAGGCAGGTGATGAAGCCGATTCAGAAAAACAGTGAGATTCCGGTATCTGCCTCCGTGGGATATGCTGTGGGAAAATATGAAAATATAATGGAACTGATCGAGATCGCAGATCAGAGAATGTATAAGGACAAACAACTACGCCGCCAGTAGCGGCGTATTTTATGGCTCAGAGGGATAACAGAACCAGAAAGGGGATAGAGAAAATTTGAAAACAAACAAATATGAAATAGATATGTGCAATGGTTCGATCATGGATAAACTGATCTCGTTTGCACTCCCACTCATGCTGTCTGGAATTTTACAGCTGATGTTCAATGCGGTGGATATCGTTGTTGTGGGGCACTTTACGGGAAAACAGGCACTGGCGGCAGTGGGATCGACCACGGCACTCATCAACGTGTTCACCAATCTGTTTATCGGAATTTCGCTGGGGGCTAACGTGCTTGCGGCACGTTTTTTTGCGTCCGGCAGGGAAAAAGAAATGTCAGACACGGTACATACCGCCATTCTGCTGGCACTGATCAGCGGAATTCTCATGGCAGGAATCGGGGTAATCAGTGCAAAAGGTGCGCTGCTTCTTATGGGAACGCCGGACAATGTCATTGCACAGTCAACCCTTTACATGCGGATTTATTTTCTGGGGATGCCGTTTTTTATGCTCTATAATTATGGGGCAGCGATTCTGCGTGCGGTGGGAGATACCAAGCGGCCGTTGTTGTTTCTGGTGATTTCCGGATGTGCCAATGCGCTGCTGGATCTGATTCTTGTGATCGGTTTTCATCTGGGGGTGGCAGGCGTAGCCACTGCGACGATTACGGCACAGATGATCTCCTGCATTCTGGTTTTGTTATGCCTGTACCGCACCGACAGCTGCTATCAGCTGCGCTTTTCGAAGCTGAAAATAAAAAAGGTTTATCTGCTGCAGATTTTTCAGGTGGGAATTCCTGCCGGGATTCAAAGTACGGTTATTAACTTTTCAAACGCGCTGCTGCAGTCTTCCGTGAATTCCTTCGGAGATACGGCGATGGCGGGGTATACAGCGGCAAATAATATTTTGGGATTTTTGTATATGTCGGTAAATTCCATTACACAGGCATGTATGAGTTTTACGAGTCAGAATTATGGTGTGGGAAAATATAAACGTATGGATCGTGTGCTGATCGACTGTCTGATTCTTACGGTCAGTGTTCCCCTGCTGCTGGGATGTGGCGCATGGCTTTTCGGACCGCAGGTACTTAGTATATATACGAGAGAAAAGGATGTGATCGAGAGTGGCATGGAGATTCTTGCCATTACAACAGTGCCGTATTTTTTGTGTGGCATTATGGATCTGTTTCCCGGAGCACTGCGGGGGATGGGACATTCGGCAGTGCCGATGATCCTGTCGGTGATCGGTACGGTCGGAACGAGAATTCTCTGGATTTTTGGATTTTTCCCACATCACAAATCGTTGTACTTCCTGTTTATTTCTTATCCGGCATCCTGGATCATCACGATTGTGATGCAGGTCATCTGTTTTTATTTTGTGAGAAAAACGGTGCGCAGGGAATTGATGCGGGGATAAAACGCAGCGTAAAAAATGTGCCCAAAAATCGGAAACGATTTTTGGGCATTTAGTTTCTTGAAGAAAGAAAAAGAACATGCTACCATGATGGAAACTAAAACAAAGAAAATAGTTTCCTTCCGGCAGAAAGGATGAAAAGAATGAATAAAGAACTGAAAGAGAACATTATGCAGGGAACGTTGCAGGCATTCAATCAAAAAGGTTTGAAATTTACGATGGATGATATTGCAAAGATTTTAGGGATCAGTAAAAAGACGATTTATCAGGTGTTTCGTGATAAGGAGACTTTGTTTCTGGAAACAGTGGATTATTTGTTTGACCGGATCAAGGACAGTGAGCAGAAGATCGTAGAGAATCCGGAGATGGATACCCTGCAAAAGATTCACACAATCCTTGGTGTGATGCCGGAATGTTATCAGGATGCGGATTTTCGACAGTTATATCAGTTAAAAGAAAAATATCCGGAGATTTATCATCAGGTGGAGGTACGGCTCGAAACAGGCTGGGAAACGACCATTGCCCTGTTGGAACAGGGCATGCAGGAAGGAGTGATCCGTCCGGTCCAGATTCCGATTTTAAAGATGATGCTGGAAGCATCGTTAGAGCAGTTTTTCCAGCGCGATATCCTGCTGCAGAATGAAATTACTTATGCGCAGGCATTGCAGGAGGTTGTCGGGATTCTGATGTATGGAATTGCTTCGGAAGGGGAAAACGAAAGGGGAGCATAAAGAAGCATGGAGAAGTTGTATTGGAACAATGACTGGAAATTTGCCGAAACATGGGAAGAAGCCATGAAAGAGGCAGTATATCCGGAAAATGAGATGGAGGATGTGCGGCTGCCGCATACCTGCAAAGAGCTTCCGTATCATTACTTTGATGAGCATGCGTATCAGATGCTGTGTGGATATCGCAGACATTTTATGGCACCGGAAGCATGGCGGGGGAAAAGTGTGGAACTGACCTTTGAGGGCGTGGCGCATGATGCGGTTGTTTATGTCAATGGAACAGAAGTGAAAGCGCACCATTGCGGTTATACGGCATTTTTTGTGGAACTTGCAAAATACCTGAAATATGGGGAGGACAATGTACTTGCGGTGCGTGTCGACAGCCGGGAAAATTTGAATATTCCGCCGTTCGGATATGCCATAGATTACATGACTTTTGGAGGAATATATCGTGAGGTTTACGTGCAGGTGAGAAATAAGACACATCTTGCAGATGTATTTGTCAAGCCACAGATACATCCTCTGCAGGTGACTACAGAGATTACGGTACAGAATATTTCGGATGGGATAACGTTGCAGCAGGAAATCCGCAAAAAAGGCGAGGGTGCATATAGTCCCCTGGGACAGAAGCCGGTAAAACAGACAAATGTGCAAACCGTTTTTCCGGTGCAGGAGATCTGTTTGTGGGAACCGGAAAATCCACATTTGTATGAAATCCGGACAAGTTTGTGGAAAAATGGGGAAATGATAGATGCGCGTGTGGATATCACAGGGTTTCGGGAAGCCGGATTCCGGAAAGATGGTTTTTATCTGAACGGAAAGAAATTGCGGCTTCGTGGATTAAACCGTCATCAGAGTTATCCGTATGTGGGATATGCAGCACCGGCATCCATGCAGATTTTCGATGCCGATATTCTCAAAAAAGAACTTGGCGTGAATGCTGTGCGCACTTCCCATTATCCGCAGTCGCAGGATTTTATCCGTCGTTGTGATGAAATTGGTCTGCTTGTGTTTACCGAGTTTCCGGGGTGGCAGCACATCGGGGATGAAGAATGGAAGCGGCAGGCGGTGCAGAATTTAAAGGAAATGATCGTGCAGTACCGCAATCATCCTTCCATTATTCTCTGGGGCGTGCGGATTAATGAATCACAGGATGATGATGTTTTTTACAGGGAAACAAACCGGGTGGCACATGAACTGGACGATACGCGTGCAACCGGCGGAGTGCGGATGCTAAAGAAAAGCCATCTTCTGGAGGATGTTTATACGTACAACGATTTTCTTCACGATGGCAGACATCCGGGGTGTAATCCGAAACGAAAAGTTACACCGGATATGAAAAAACCGTATCTGATCAGTGAGTATAACGGGCATATGTTTCCGACCAAGCCGTTTGACGATGAGGAACACCGGACGGAGCATGCAATCCGTCATGCAAATGTATTAAATGCGGTGGCACAGGAGCCGGATATTGCAGGAAGTTTTGGCTGGTGTATGTTTGACTATAATACGCACAAGGATTTTGGCAGCGGTGACCGGATCTGTTACCATGGCGTGATGGATATGTTCCGCAACCCGAAACTTGCGGCGGCAGTATATAGCAGTCAGCAGGAAGATACACCGGTTTTAGAACTGAGTTCTTCGATGGATATCGGAGAGCATCCGGGGGGAAACCGCAGCGGAAACTGGATGATTACAAATGCGGATGCCGTGCGGATGTACAAAAACGGCAAATTGATCAAAGAGTATCATCGGGAGGACTCCCCATATCGTGCACTGGCACATGGACCGATTCCTGTGGATGACTTTATCGGAAATGCGATTGCCGAGAATGAGCCGATGAAACCGAAACAGGCCAGATGGATGGGGCAGCTGCTTAACATGACGGCGTATTATGGGCTGAACAATCTTCCGGCAAAGTTCTACCTTCTGGCATTGCGGCTGATGGTCTGCTATCACATGAAACCAAAGGATGCGGTTGCGCTTTACACACGTTATGTCGGGGACTGGGGGACGACTTCCACGGTCTATAAGTTTGAGGCTGTCAGGGACGGAAAAGTGGTAAAGACCGTGATCAAAGAGCCGATGCAGCAGGCACATCTGGAGGTGAAGGTAAGTGCACATAACCTGATCGAAGGCAGAACCTATGATATGGCGGCGGTTCGTATCCGGGCGCTGGATGAAAATGGAAATGTGCTGGGGTTTTTCAATGAACCGGTGCAGTTTGAAGTGAAAGGTGTTCTGGAACTGATCGGTCCAAAGACCATATGTTTACAGGGAGGTATGGGTGGTACTTATGTAAAGACGACCGGACAGGCCGGAGAAGGGATTTTGACAATTGAAAATGCGCAGACGGGGAAAATCTGTGAACATTTTCAGGTGGTACGGGAAGAGTAAGGGGGAAATACAATGAAATTATCAGCAAAAGAAAAAACGGCATTCGGCCTGGGGGCTGTCGGAAAAGATATGGTATATATGCTTTCGGCGAGCTATATTCTGTATTATTATCAGGATGTTCTCGGAGTAAGCGCGATGGCAATGGGAATTATTCTCATGGCAGCGCGGGTGTTTGATGCATTTAACGATCCGATTATGGGAGTAATTGTTGCAAAAACCAGAACACGCTGGGGAAAATTCCGTCCATGGCTTCTGGTTGGAACCCTGTGCAATGCGATCGTGCTGTATCTGATGTTTGCCGCACCGCCGGCATGGAATGGAAGTGGGATTGTGGCATATGCAGCCATTACTTATGTTGTGTGGGGAGTTACCTATACCATGATGGACATTCCTTTCTGGTCGATGATTCCGGCATTTACAGAAGGCGGAAAAGAGCGCGAAAATTTAACAACTATGGCGCGTTCCTGTTCGGGTGTCGGTTCCGCTCTCGTTACGATTATTACGATGAAATGTGTGTATATGCTGGGACAGGGAAATGAGCGCACGGGTTTCCGCTGGTTTGCACTTATTGTTGCGGTATTGTTTGTGCTGTTTATTACGATCACCTGTCTGACGATCCGGGAAAAATCCACGGTTCATATGGAAACACCGACCGTACGGCAGATGTTTTCGGCGCTGATTCACAACGATCAGGCAATGACGGTTGTCATCACCATTGTACTGATTAACTGCTCTTTGTATATTACGTCCAATCTGCTGTTGTATTTTTTCAAGTATGATGTGAGTGGGGAGAGCTGGTATAACAGCTATACACTTTTCAGTACATTTGGCGGAGCGGTACAGATTTTGTCCATGATGGTATTGTTTCCGCTGCTGCGGAAGTTTATGAGCAGTATCCGTGTGTTCTACCTGAGCTTTGGAATGGCAATCGCAGGGTATGCGATTCTGCTTGTGCTGATGATTGGCGGTCATACTGTGCTTGGAGCCCTGGTGGTGCCGGGCTTTTTGATTTTTGCGGCATTTGGCATGCTGACTGTGCTTACCACGGTATTTCTGGCAAATACGGTAGATTATGGGGAAATGAAAAATCACCGCCGTGATGAAAGTGTGATTTTTTCCATGCAGACGTTTGTTGTGAAACTGGCTTCGGGAGTTGCCGTGCTGATCGCAGCGATCTGTCTGTCTCTCTGTAACCTCAAGCAGGATACAAGTGCGGCGGTTGTTGCGCGTGCAGCGGATTCTTCGGTGCTGGGACTGCGGCTGACGATGGCGGGAATTCCGATGATCGGTCTTTTCATCGCGGTATTGGTATTTCGGAAAAAATATATTTTGACAGAGAAAAAGCTGCAGGAGATTAATGCAGCAATTAAAAATCAGGAGAACTGCTAAAAGAAAGGATGACAGCTATGATTCGTAAAATTGGACAGGCATTCGTACTGGATACGGCACATACAACATATGCATTTTCCATTCTGCGGGGGGGACATCCGGAGCATCTGTATTACGGGAGAACTATTCATATCGAGCATCCGGATGATCTTGAAATTCTTGTGGAAAAGCATGTGTTTGCACCGGGAAATGTGAATATCTGTGAAAAAGAGCATGCCGGTTTTTCGCTGGAGGATGTGCGGCTGGAAATGTCTTCGTACGGAAAGGGCGATATCCGTGAGCCGTTTGTTGAGGCCATTCTTTATGATGGGGCAAAGACTCTGGATTTCCGCTATGAAGATGCCGTTATTACCGGGAAAAAAGATGCGCTGGACGGACTTCCGGGTTCCTATGGAAGTGCGGGAGAAGTGCAGCAGCTGTGTGTGACAATGGTGGACCGGCAGTATGATCTGAAGCTGTTGCTCTACTACTATGTCTATGAGGCGGCAGATGTGATCGGACGGAGTGCGAAGATCGTCAATGCCAGCAGTCAGGATGTACAGCTTACGCGTCTGATGAGTCTGCAGCTGGATTTTGATGACAGTGATTATATTTTTACGACATTTCGCGGCGCATGGGCGCGGGAGATGCACCGCTGTGACCAGACGCTGACCGGTGGCAGAATTGTCAATGATTCTTTTACCGGAACCACGTCGAGCCGGGCAAATTCGTTTGTGATGCTGAGCCGTCCGAAAACGGGAGAAGATCAGGGAGACTGTTACGGATTTCATCTGATCTACAGTGGAAATCACTGTGAGACTGCGGAGGTCAGCAGTTTTGGAAAACTCCGGCTTCTTACGGGGATCAATCCACGGGAATTTTCGTGGAAACTGGAGCCGGGAGCACAGTTTCAGGCACCGGAGGCCTTTATGACCTATGCGCCGGATGGATGGGGAGGCATGAGCCGGCGGATGCATGCGTTTATCCGGGAGCATATCGTGCGCGGATATTGGAAAAACAGGCCGCGCCCGGTACTTTTAAACAGCTGGGAGGCCTGCTATTTTGATATCAGTGAGAGCAGGCTCTTAAAGCTGGCAAAGGCGGGAAAAGATGCCGGAATCGAATTGTTTGTGGTGGATGACGGCTGGTTTGGCAGACGAAACGATGACACTTCTTCGTTGGGAGACTGGGTGCCGAATACAAAAAAACTGCCCGGCGGCTTATCGCGCCTAGCAAAAAAAATTACAGATCTGGGGCTTGCTTTTGGAATCTGGGTAGAGCCGGAGATGGTCAGTGTGGACAGTGACCTTTACCGGAAGCATCCGGACTGGACCATTGAAATTCCCGGAAAACCACATGCAGAGGGACGAAACCAGAGAATTCTGGATCTTGGCAGAAGAGAAGTGCAGGAGTATATCATTGCCAGTATGACAAAGGTCTTTTCTTCGGCACCGGTTTCTTATGTGAAGTGGGATATGAACCGGACGTTTTCCGATTATTATTCACAGAGCCTGCCGGCCGCACAGCAGGGAGAGGTGGCACATCGTTATGTGCTGGGACTGTACCGGTGCATGGAGGAACTGACCCGTCGTTTTCCGGAAATTTTATTTGAAGGGTGTGCAGCAGGCGGAAACCGTTTTGATCCCGGCATTTTGTGCTATTTTCCGCAGATCTGGGGAAGCGATGACACAGATGCCTGTTGCAGGGCGGACATACAGACAAATTACAGTTACGGGTATCCGCTCTCGACGGTGAGTGCACATGTATCTGCGTGTCCGAACCATCAGACGCTGCGCCGGACACCGCTTACGACCCGCTTTGCAGTTGCCGCATTCGCAGTGCTGGGGTATGAATGTAATTTCTGTGACTGTACCAGAGAGGAACTTGAGGAGATCAGGGCTCAGATTGCACTGTACAGGAAGTGGCGTAGTGTATTGCAGCAGGGCATATTTTATCGTGGGCGGACATTTGCTGACGGAAATCTCACAGAATGGACCTGTGTTTCAGAAGATCAGACACAGGCAGTTGGCATGCTGATGCAGAAACTTGCGGAACCGAATACACAGTTTCATGCGTATTATCCCAAAGGACTTGCAAAAGAGAAACGGTACCATTTTACCAACCGCGCGTTAACGTACAGTATTCTGGAGTTTGGGGATCTGGTCAACACGGTTGCTCCGGTACATATCCGCCCGGATTCCGTGACACATCATCTGCTGGGAAAATTTGTAAAGATGGATGGGGAAACGGAGGATTTCTGTGCATACGGGGATGCCCTGATGTATGGAGGTGTACATTTGCACCCGGCATTCGGAGGCACCGGGTATGATGAGAACGTACGGTATTTTCCGGATTTTGCGTCTCGTTTGTATCTAATGGATTGCAATTTATAGCCGGAAAGTGCTATGATACAAAAGGGCAATTCAGGCAGGACAGGAGATAAGAAAATGCAGAAACGAAAAAACAGATGGTACATAGCCGTTGCAGCAGTTGTAATTTTAGCAGTTGTTCTGGTATTGGCAGTTGTGCTGGGGAAAAAGGGAAAGAACAAAAAAGATCCAAAGATGATTGAGCCGACGCAGCAGGAGCAGGCATCGGAAATACCGACGGAAACAGAGGAAGTATTTGATTATTCCGCTACGGAGACCGCAGAGACAAAATCGCTTCCGAAGTCCGTTGTCAGCAAGCAGGGAATTCTCATTGATGTGGATGCCGGAACGATTCTGGCTGGAAAAGATGCATTGAAACGTATGATTCCAGCATCTATGACCAAAATCTTTACCGTGCTGGTAGCAGCGGAAAATATTAAGCCAGAGCAGCTGGACGAGCTGGTTACCATCAGTATTGATGCCACAGATTTCAGTTATAGTAATGACTGTAGCAATACCGGATATGAAGTGGATGAGCAGGTAACGGTAAGGGATCTGTTTTATGGAACCATTTTGCCATCAGGGGCAGATTCTGCGGTTTCTCTGGCAACTTATGTGGCCGGTTCACAGGAAGCATTTGTGGATATGATGAATCAGGAACTGGAAAAAATGGGATTGTCGGAGACCACACATTTTACCAACTGTGTCGGTATATACAATGATGACCATTACAGTACACCATATGATATGGCAATGATTTTAAAAGCCGCAATGGACAATGATCTGTGCAGGGAAGTTCTTGGAACGCGAACCTATACGACATCAAAATCCAAACCACATCCGGATGGGATTACAATATCCAACTGGTTTTTGCGGAGAATTGAAGATAAGGATACACACAGTGAAATTATCGGGGCAAAGACAGGCTTTGTGAATCAGTCCGGAAGCTGTGCGGCAAGTATGGCACAGACACCGGATGGAAAAGAGTATATCTGTGTGACTGCAGGGTCCACCAGCAGCTGGCGCTGTATCTATGATCATGTGGATATTTACGATGCGTTTCTGCCGGAGACGGCACAGCCTTTTGAAAGTGAAGAGGTAACACAATAAAAAAGGAACAGCGAAAGCTGTTCCCTGTTGTTTAAAGAATGATGATATTGGCACAATTGATATCTTCTCCAAGGTTGTAAACGTTACCGCTGGTAAGCCCGACAACCACAGGACGGAGAATATAGTGCGGAATATTTTTGACCACACGCGCCTGTTCGCCGTTACTCAGTTCCACGATGCTGTCTACCGGATATAGAATCATGCTTTCAAGGAAGCTTTTCATGGCAGTTATGTCGAGTTCCATGGTCATGGACATAATCATTTCCACGGCATCTCTCTGGGAATAGGCTTTTTTATAGGGGCGTTCGGTAACCAGGGCATCATAGATATCCGATACGGACAGAATCTTGGCATAGGGGCAGATTTTCTCTGCGGACACACCCATCGGGTATCCGCTTCCATTGATCTTTTCATGGTGTTGCAAAACACCAAGGCAGACAGCCGGAGAAAATTCCGGACGATCCTTGATCATGTTGTAACTGTATGTCGAGTGCTGCCGCATAATGGCAAATTCATCATCATCAAGTTTGCCCGGTTTGTTTAAGATAGCATTTGGAATTTTGGTTTTTCCAATGTCGTGCAGCAAACCACAGACACCGATTTCCCGTACTTCTTCGGGAGAGAGTCCCTGCTGCTTGGCAACGATCATGGAAATGGTTGCTACATCCACGCTGTGTTTGAAGGTGTATTCGTCACTGGTTTTGAGCGTGGAGATATCAATTGCGATGGCATCATTGCTTTTAATGGAACGCATCAGGTCATCGGCAATGCTCTCTGTGGTGGCAACCATTTCCTCGGAGGTTGTATTGTTGTAGATAAATTGGATACCGGTAGAGACACGTTCACGGATGCTGGCAGAAAGAGTAACTTTTGCGCGGTCTTCGGTACGGAGCCGTTCGATATTTTTTTCTGCTTCCGGAGAAGCAGGAACCTGTTCTGGATTTTCCTCTTCTTCCCCCTCCTGAATGTAAACAGACATAATACCCAGTTTCAACAGGGAATCAATCATATAATCATCCAGTTCGGCACCTCTGGCAACGAGATTACGTCCCAGACGGTCAACGACCGGATGATCGAGCTTCATGCCCGGTTTTAATTGTCTTGTTCTCATGTACTTTCGTTTTATCATATTTATATTTTACTATTTGTTGGATATTTTGCCAAGTTTTTTTGGAAAACTTTAGGAGAACTTTAGGAGAAATGATATGCTTCCACAACTTTTTTTAGATCGAATGAAACAAATGCTGGAGGAAGAATACCCGGCATTTCTAAACAGTTACAAAGATACGCGTTATCAGGCACTGCGGATCAATCCGTCAAAAACCGACACAGACCGGTTTACAGAGGAGACTTCCTTTCACCTGCAGCCGGTGCCGTGGGAAGCGAACGGGTTTTATTACGAAAAGGAAGATCAGCCGGGAAAACATCCGTATCACGAGGCGGGCGTGTACTATATTCAGGAGCCGAGTGCCATGGCACCGGCTGCATATCTTGATGCGCAGCCGGGCGAAAAAGTTCTGGATTTATGTGCGGCACCGGGGGGCAAAAGTACACAGATTGCGGCAGCGATGCAGGGGAAAGGGCTCCTTGTCAGCAATGAGATTCATCCGGCGCGGGCAAAGATTCTTTCCGAGAACATGGAACGGATGGGTGTAAAAAATGTGATGGTGACAAACGAGAGTCCGCAGACACTTGCGGGAATGTTTACGGAATATTTTGACCGGATCATGGTAGATGCTCCGTGTTCCGGGGAAGGAATGTTTCGTAAAAATGAACAGGCGTGTGAGGAGTGGAGTCCTGAAAATGTTCAGATCTGTGCGGCGCGGCAGCAGGAAATTCTTGCATGTGCGGCCTCCATGCTCCGGCCGGGAGGACGTATGGTTTACTCTACCTGTACTTTTGCACCGGAGGAAAACGAGGGAACGATCAGCCGTTTTCTGGAACAGCATCCGCAGTTTCATATTGTGCCGGTGAAAAAATATTCGGGAATGGCAGACGGTGTAGCGGCATGGACAAAACATCCGGCAGCGGAGATAGGAGATACGATCCGGTTATTTCCGCATCATCTGCACGGAGAGGGACATTTCGTTGCGGTTCTGGAAAAAGAGGGAACCGTTTCGGAAACTTACCGGGGATATTGTGCGAATGGAGAAGAAAAACCGCTGGCAAAGGGAGAAGCAAAAGCGTATCTTGCAGGATTACAGGAGTTTCTTGGAAAGATACCGGCAGATGATGCCGGGAGGCTGCTTCTTTTTGGAGAGCAGCTGTATCTGATGCCGGAACATATGCCGGCAACCAGACGGCTGCATGTGCTGCGTCCGGGTCTGCATCTTGGCACAGTTAAAAAGAACCGGCTGGAACCGGCACACGCACTGGCACTTGCAATTTCTCCGCAGGAAGCATGCCACAGCTGGAATCTGTCTGTGGACGAAGCACGCGCGTATCTGGCCGGGCAGACGTTTCCGGCAGAAGGGGAGAAGGGCTGGTATCTGATCACGGTAGATGGATACAGCCTTGGCTGGGGCAAACTTGCGGGTTCTGTGATGAAGAATCATTACCCGAAGGGGCTGCGGAAGCTGCTCTGATTTAAAAACGGAACCATATAAATTGGAAGACATATAATATCACCGTCTTTGCAGAAATCTTTGGTGTATACCAGATATTTCTGTAGAATACGGTCGGAATATTTCAGTGAAAATGCATCCAGAGATTTATGTGTTTTATAACCGGATGATTTTACTTCTATCGGGCAAACTTTATTTTTTTGTGCAAGAAGAAAATCGACCTCATAGTTATGATGTGAGGTTTTGTTCATAAATGTATGGTAAAACAGCTCGTTTCCATTGGAATGCAGAAGTTGTGCCACGACATTTTCATACAGATATCCAAGATTCGTTCCAAGTTTGTCGTTTAAAAGTTTTTCATAAATAATATTTTCTGTAAAATCCTTATCTTTGAACATTAAAGTCGTAAATAATCCGGTATCACAGAGAAACAACTTGAATTTTGATAAATCTTTGTTGGTTGCCATGCCGGCATTTGGATCATTTGCATGATAGGATACGAGAACAGTTTTGGAATCTTTCAGTTCTGCAATCAGCTCTAAAATTGTGTCAGCTCTTTCATTGGAGAGAACGCTGGATACCTGATAGCGGGAAGCATTTTTGTTCAGCTGTGCCGGAATGGAGTCAAATAAAAGAGAGAGCTTTCCGGTTGCATCTATTTTCTTAAAATCATCCTCATATAAACTTAAAATATCACGTTTTATAGCATCCACTTTGCGAAAATTGTTCGTCTGGATATATTCATCTATAGCCTGTGGCATTCCGCCAACTAGCATATATAGACGGAAATCCCGAAGGAGTTTTCGATTCATGCTCTCGCCTGCCGGTTTTTGAGCGGTAAATAATTTTTGCAAAAGAACCGGAGTTGTGGTATCGCCTAGCGCCCATAAAAACTCTTCATAATCCATCGGAAACATACTTATTTTTCGCTCTTCGCTTGGAATAAGTATATTTTGCACATTTTTTTTGATGGAAATCAGGGAACCTGTTTCAATGTAATCATAGCGATGATCTTTGACCAGCGATTTAATTGCCTGTCTTGCCAGTGGGCAAAGTTGTACTTCATCGAAAATAATCAGTGATTTTCGTTCTATCAGATCGGTTCTGTATTGAAATTGTAATTGTAAAAACAGATAATTTAAATCGGAAACATCTTCAAAAAGTTCACGGACATTTTTGGATGCCGTGGAAAAGTCAATCAGAATATAACTGTCATATTCATTTTTCGCAAATTCTTCCACAACAGTAGATTTCCCAATTCGACGGGCTCCTTCTATCAATAGTGCTGTTTTTCCTGCAGATTCCTGCTTCCAGGCTAAGAGCTTGTCATATATTTTTCGCTTAAACATAAACATCTCCTACAAATGCGCATTTTTTATATTGTTATTTTACCACAAATGCGCATTTTTTAAAGCACTGTTTTACCACAAATGCGCATTTTCTACAGGATTATATACTGTGACCGCCACCACCACCGGAGTGGCCGCCACCGCCACCACCGCCGCCGCCGGAATGACCACCACCGCTGCTGCCGGAAGATACCGGACTGTAAGTACGCGACTGGCGGATGAATTGTGTGCGCGGGTTATGGATCTGCATCTGTGCATACAATCCGGTCATCACCTGTCTGCGGTCTGCCTTGTGGGAACGTGAACTCCACAGCGCGAAAAAGAGATTGAGAAACAGTGCAGCAACAATGGCCAGCAGCGCACTGCAGAGGTAGCGCATCGGTTCTGCAATCCGTTTGCCCTGCATCAGCGTTTCGATCTGGGCAAAGACCTTGTACGCACAGGTATAGTAATCCTTATCGCGCGCGTAGGTATAAGTGTTATCGGTAATCGAACGTGCGCGGGAATTGGTGATGATTTTGTGCGCCTGTCCATCGCTGTAGAGATAAATCTCATTCAGGCAGCGGTCAATGACGAAGATCGTACCGTTGGCATGCGGACCAAAGACATCATCGAAATAATCTGCAGCAAAATCTTCGGTGGAAGATTTACTGTGTTCGGTTGTGGTTACAAAAGCCACATTACAGTATGCGGTCAGATCATACAGCTGCTTTTGCAGACTGTTTTCCTGGGAGTCTGTCAGAAAATCCGCAGAATCATCCAGCACATAAACGTAGCCGGTTTCCTCATTGGAAGCGGAAACTGCGGATGCACAAACCGGTATGGTGCTGGCGGAGAGTATCAGACAAAATACAAATGCCGTAAGGATATGTTTTATTTTACGCACGGTCATCACCTCCCTGTTTGTCAAATTGTGGCAGCCGGCGGGTGGACAACAGATTATACGCATGGATAATACTGATGAACGACACGAGGATGGCAGCCATGGAAAGAATTGCGGCTCCGTAATAGTAGAGATCCGATACCGGATGCAGGAACCATACCCCAAACGAAAGTACCGCAGCACAGAGCGGAAGAATCCAGCCAAGCGGATTCGTTTTTGCGGCTGGCTCCGGCTGGGCTTCAGGGGTTTTCGGTTTGTCTGCAGCAGAAGCTTTCTTCGATTGGATGAACATTTTGCCCCGGTCATTTGCCCCGGTATCTTTCTGGTGGATAGAAACGCATTCGTAACAATAGACACCGATGGAAAGCAGTGACAAAAGCAGGGTAGTCATTACCAGGGAAGAGGGCTGTAAAAATGCCGACCATGCCAAAAGAGCAAAGATCGGAATTGCCAGAAGCAGCGAACCGAGCAGATAACGCTTCGGATCAATCGGAATATCCGCAACGACCAGTCCGGTCTGTCCGTTGACCGTTGCATAAGCGACACGGTCTTTTTGGCGGTAGGATAGAAACCATACCGGAAACATGGTACTGTCGATGGTTTCTGTTTTTGTATGGAGCTGTTCAGGACGGATGGTATCCATGGTAAAACCGGCAAATGTCCCGTCAGAAGCAATACGCTCGGTTGTTTCCGCAGATGCAGTGTATTCGGCATCGCCCTGATATACTTTTGCATCCACATCGGAAGTGTCCGCGTAAAATCCGCTTAAATAGGCGGGGGTAAAGGCTTTCATGCCTTTTAAATTATAAGGAGCCAGTTCTTCACTGATATTGTCGTCAAAAGAGGATGAGGCATCATAGGAAAGACCTTTGTAGTAGGCATCCAGATCCCCGGTAAGTGCGTAGTGATCGGTAATAATATAATCACCGCGGCGGGAAGTCTTTTTCCCATTGAGCGAGAGAGAACCTTTCTGGGAGATATAAAATGCCCAGTAAGGCATGTAAATTCCGCGGAAACTATCGATATAAGAAGGATCGCGGAGTTCTTTTGGCGCAAAAATGGAATGTTTCATACGGCGTGCGTACGCTTCCTTACACTGTTCCTTTGTCTTCTGGAACGGAATAATATAATTGGGCCGTTTTTCGTGACTGATTCTGCTGTAAAGAATCGTGGAGGCTCCGCAGAAACTGCAGAAACCGGCTGCGGCATTGTCGGTTCTTTTGATTTCACCGCCACACTGCGGACACTTGAATACCGTAACATCATACTCCTTATTTTCTTCAGCCGAATTTCCTTCTCCAAGCTTATATGGATTATAATGTGTATTACAATGCTCACATAACATCGACTGTGACGATATATCGAAAATTAACCGTCCGCCACAATTAGGACACTGATACATTCATTCTCTCCCCTCATATGTAATAACTTAATTCAAAGTTATGCTAATTGTAGCACCCATTATTACTCTTTTCAAACCCACATTTAGTATGAAAACGCACAAAAAAGCAGGTCTTGCGACCTGCATTAATACATTATATTTCATATTAGATTGCTCTTTCAAAACTGCACATTAAAATTCTTTCATCCGATTACTCTTAAGAATAACTCTCTTTGTTCTATCCAAACCGTCTTAACCTTTTCTCTTGGTTAAGCCCTCGACCTATTAGTACAGATCAGCTCCATATGTCACCACACTTCCACCTTCTGCCTATCTACCTCGTCGTCTTCAAGGGGTCTTACTAGATTAACTCTATGGGATATCTCATCTTGAGGGGGGCTTCACGCTTAGATGCCTTCAGCGTTTATCC
>ERZ779776.381-NODE-381-length-16870-cov-4.092774_pt1 | contig 16870 bp, 16 predicted proteins | sample MGYA00511098_ERZ779776 | MGnify/ENA primary metagenome ERZ779776 (study PRJEB29588, sample SAMEA2149318) | human gut metagenome | biome: human gut; feature: human-associated habitat; material: faeces | place: Denmark | collected 2008/2010 ...
ATGGCGAAGTAGCGGTCGACATACTCGCTCGCCTCGGCTTTGTTCAGGAACCTGGCCTGTACGCCGCTGTCATGCAGTTGGTCATGCACCTTGCGGATTTTCACGAGGAAATCGCGCCACTTCTTGTTGTCGAACGAGAACAGGCGGCTCTTTTTCGCCTCCTGCGTGATGGTCAGGTAGCAAAGGCTGTCCGTGTAGGGACGCCCTTTGAAGTAGCGGAAATACGACGCCGACAGGAACTCCTGCCCGTCAGCCGGTTCGCTTGCAAACTGTTTCCTGACGAAGATATCCTGCTTGTGGATGGCGTACCCTTCGCCTAAGGTCTGCGCAAGGGCGGTGAACAGGTGCGTGAAGTCGTAGTAGCTATCTATGTCCGCCGAATATTTCTGTACCGGATTCTCTATCTTAAGTACGGCGGAATATTCGCCGGTCTTGGTGTACAGCACACCCACACCGTCCGTTTCCTCCGCTGAGAAATAGATGTCCTGAAAGATTCGCTTGCGCTTGCCGCCCGTACCGAACGCATAGACCGACAAGGCCATACCCGCGCACAAAGCGACAAAACATAAAATGATGTATAGGGTCATTTCGATATACGTGTAATTAAATAGGGGCAGGTTCGCCTTGCTTCAAGACAAACCCGCCCGCGTTCAACAATCAATAAAGCCATGCACATTGCCGTGATGGTTTTTCTTTCGTCAGATCTTGCGCGAGTGGGCATACACATACACACCCGGAGCGACCTTCTTGCTATGCAGTCCTTTCCGCTGTTTGAGAAGGATGAGCACGATACCGACCGATACGACGGTAGCCAGCACGACAAGCCCGGCAATGAAACCGAGCAGGCAGTAGGCGGCGACAAAGCCGACAATGGCTCCGCACGTCGTCACCGCCGCCCAATATATGTACCGGCCTTGGATGCCCAAAAACTCAAGAGGCCGTTGCAGTCCCTTGAACAGCGGATAGTCCGGATAGCGTTCGTCCTTGCTTTTCATACTTATCCTTGATGTTTAAGCGGCAATACCGAAGAACAGAGGCAACGCCTTGGCCGCCGCAATGAGGAAGATACATGCTCCCACGACCATCATAATCTTCTTCTTGACGTCCTGCTCCTCGTTGTTCATGGCGATATATACCGAGATTGCACCCACGATGGCCACAACGCCGGCAATGGCGTAGCACAATTTCACCATAATAGGCACATACTTGGCAATCTCATCGGCGACAGTGGATAATGCGCTCGTACCGGCGGAATAGTCGCCTGCGGAGTTCTGCGCTTTCGCCACCATGCCGGACAGCAGCATGAAGGAGAACATCATTACTTTGGTAGGGATTCCGTTGACGAATCCGAATGCCTTGCGGCACAGCTGTTTGGTTTTCTGAAACATACGTTTACTTTTTTAGTGAATATTTTATTTGTCTGCGACCTGATACAAGTAAGGTTATATGCGGTAGCCGAAGAAAGCCGGGAAAACATAGAATGCCCCGATCAGGAACAGGCACGCGCCGACAAGCGTCATTATCGACTTGGTGATGCCGTCCTCGCCCGTGTTCATCTTGATGTATATCTGACAAACGGACACGATGACGTAAACCCCGGCTATGGTGCAACAGATATACTGGACATAGAGCATCATCGTCACCACGAAGTCGTGCATCGTGGCCAACGCGTCCGCTCCCCAGCTATAGTTCACGCTGCCGCTTTTGGCAAAAGCCGTGTAGGGGAACGGGAGGCACAGCGCACATAGAATCTTTTTAGCTTTCGACATCTCACAACCGGTCTTGAATTGGGTTCCACTTTATTTCCGGTCGGTTGTCTAACCGTCCCTTGGAAATCATAGCCTTGTACATCTCCTCCGACGTGCGTGCGTCCGACAGGTAAGGCGTGGTCTCTTCCATCTGTTCCTCCGCCTCGGCCTTCAGCCGTTCCAGTTTCTCCTGCGCCGTTCCCGGTTTGTCCTTGATGTCCTCCTCAGGGGATGTTTCGGAAGAGGTAGCCGTACTTTCCGTCTCGTAGTTCTCGCTACCGATACTGAAGCCGCTCTCGCTTTCCGTGACAGCCACACTCTCTTCCTCTTCCGGTGCGCCGAGGTCGAAAACTTCCTCGTCCGGTTTGTCCGTCCCCTTTTTCCCGTAGAGGTCATGCGCTATGATGACGGCGTAGTAAATGATGTAGGCAACCGTCAGGACAATGGCAAAAATGAAATATGAGTTCATGTATTTAGTATGAATATTAAAAATTCGTATTAGTATGATTTTGCAAAGAAACGCACGAAATATAAAACCATAAAATAATTGAGCATTAAACATCTGTTTCGTTAATGAGATTTGTGTAAGTTTCAAAAATCGAACTATTAAATCGTACTATATTGCAGTCTCTATGGTGGGAAATGGAGAAATCGGGGCATAAAAAAAGCTCTCGTGGTGGAGAGCTTTAGGTGGCAAAAGAGAACATTGAATATCAGCGTTTCTTTCCGCGCAGGTAGTCGTTCAGGTCTTTGTATTCCGCATAGTGGCAAGATTCATCGCTGACACGTCCGCCATACATCCCGGCAATGGTCTCTGTGGTTCTCTGCCCGGCAAGGTCATTGTCGAGATAACAGTGAATGTCCGAATACTCCTGTAAACGTGCCAGCGTCTTTTTCAAATTGTTTACCGAGTTCATCACGAGGTAGTCGCATGGTATGGCAAGACAGACCGTCCGGTCGCCTGCCAGTTTCAGTGTCATATAAGAAAGAAAATCCATGAATCCCTCGAAGACACAGACGTTTTCCTGTGTCTCTTCTGTCAGATGTCTTATCAATGAGATGTCCTTGTTATTCAGGCATCCCTTGTAATAGGCGTTTCGCACCTCGTAACCGCCTGATATATTGCCGAATGCGAGAGCGAAGTAATGACGGCCTCGCAGTTCGTAATGCACCTCCTTGCAATACATACGGCTGATGTCCGCGTCGATAAGCCGGGATTGGAGGTAAGAGAACAGGGCGTGATGACGGAGTGGAATCACGATCACGTCTTTCATTTCAGCCTCCACCGGTCGGGGTGGAGCGGTCAGCATACGGGTTCTCGGTAGTGATGCGCCATTCACAAGCCTCTCTATATACGCCAGGGCCTCGCTCACGCAGTCCGTCCGGCAAATGTATTTTGCCAGTTCCACCAGGTCGCCACCGGTCGCCTCGCCGAAATCGTACCATTCATTGATGCGGTCATTCACTTTGAACGACGGGGTACGCTCGTTCCGTAACGGTGAGAGATACCAGTATTGTCCCGATTTTATGTGCTGCGTATGGTGACCGAGACGTGCCAGAAAATCCACGATACGCACTTGTTTTGCTTCTGCTATGGTCATGTCTTTTTTCTTTCACTTGGTTTCACGAAAATGGTTTAGTTTAGTTTTTTCCTATATATATAAATACTAAAGTAAACTAAATCATACAGGCCCGCGCCCGGCATCATTCTTCATCAAAAAGCATGGCCTCGGTAGGCGTCATGTCATAATAGAACAGCTTGTCCCGTTTGATGATGAGCTTGAGGTTGTCTATCAGGTATTGCATCAGTTTTATCATGACGCTCCGACCACGTTTGAACCCGATTGCCTCATAGGAGACCATCAGGCTTTGCAACAGGTTGTCGAATCCCCGGATAGGCTTTTCCCCGAAAGCGGCGGAGAGGGCTTCCCGGTGCTGTTCGATGCTCAGCTCCGTGAACCCCGTCCGAGCCTTGGGCTTCGGGGGCTCTCCGAACGAGTGTCCTTCCGCAATGACGGGCAGCCCAGTCTCGTTGATGGTGAACGCAAACGGCTTGAACTCCTTTTCCCGGATATGGAGCGCATGGACTTCGCTGATACCGGGATTCTCGTTGCTCTTGCTGATGACAAGCACGGTTTCCGCCTTGTTGCTCATTTCCGTACCAATGTGTCCCCGCACATTATTATCCCCTTTGTTCAAATGGAGTACACAATGGATATGCAGGTCGTACCTTGAAGACCATTCCATCATCCGGTTGATGACTTCCACCGATTCACCGGTGCTGTTGATGTCAAGCATCAGGTCGCGGATGCCGTCAATGATGACCAGCCCATAGCCTTTGTTCTGACGCAGCGCATAGTCGATGACCTCGACACGCACCGACGGCGAATATTCACGCAGGCAGAAGAAGTCGAGATTCTCCGGGTCGGTTGTCGTGGGCAGCCCGGCCAGCCGCAATATGCGCTCCAATACCGAGCGGCAATGGAAACGGCTCTGTTCCGTATCGACGTACAGAATCCGCTGTTTGCCTTCGGGCAGATGCGCACGGTAGTTCAACACTTGTTTCCCGGCCAATGAAGCGGCGACAAGCGCAGAGACATTAAACGTCTTCTTCGACTTTGCCTTTCCTGTCGATGCACTGAAATTGCCGAGCGTGGCAATCGTCGAGTTGTCTATCCAGATGATTTGCGGCGGGGTCTCATAAATGTCCGTTGCCTTGATTTGCGAGGCCAGAAGGATGTCCGACAGGCGGTGTTCATCCATTCCCATATCGGCTGAGCGGTCAGTCTTTCTTTCGTTTTCCATTGCGTCTCTTATTAAGGAACGGTTCTGTGGCGGCGGCTTCCGTCGCCATGCGCACGGCCTCGTTCACTGTAGGTTCATAATTCTGCAACAGCCATTCGTCCAATTCCTCCTTGGCGAAATAGACCATTTTACCGCGCGGTTTGTAGTGCGGTATCTCCTTGCTCGATGTGAGCTTGTACAGCATACTTTCAGAAACCCCGATATACATACAGGCTTCCTGAAACGTGAACACTCTCTTGGTCGTGAAGATGGTATTTTCCAGCAACGTGATACGCTCCAAGAGACTTTCGACCGGTTCCAATTTCTTTAGTACCGATTCGATGGCGGCGAGCCGTCCGCTCATCCGCTCCATGAATGTCATTCTATTCGGCATAATAACATGGTTTGATTTTTGACAATGGAGATGCAACCTCCGTTATGCAGCGCGCTAACGGAGGTCAAAGGTATGTCCGGTAAACGAAGATGCCGTGATTTGGGGAATGATACTATGCGCGTATCATTGCAACTCTCATGCTTTTACCTTTCACATACTTCGCTTCTTGTCACTTCCTGTCATTCTTTCAGCCGGTCAATGGTCTTTCGGATGCCGTATGCGACCGATGTCATGTTGTTCTTGATGGATGACAGCGCGGAAGACAGGGTCGATACCGAAACGGAACGTGTCCCGTCCTTGGACTGCAGGAATGCACCCTTGCCGAGAACATTCTGCCACCGGGACTGGATAAGCGAGTTTTCAAGAAGCGCGTCGAACAGGATTACCACACGGCGGATATTGTTCACTCGGATGGAAAAGCCTTTCTTACAGGCGAAAAGAGCCTCCATGTCTTCAATGCGTACAGAAACACAGAACAGATGATAAGTATTGGCACAAGCCACAATACTTTCCATCTGTTCCGGGGTAAAATCACAGCCAAAAGAAAGGGAGAGATCTGCCGGTCGGTCAATGTGGGGCGGACCGAGCGGAGGCAACGATTCCGAGGTATCATACATCCGTTTCAGCTTCATGCACTCGTCAAACGTGAAATTCGGCGTAGCAAAGCAAATCTGGACGAAACGGGCGTACTCGGTCAGCAGCCCCTTGACGATGTGGATGTTCATTTCGTGGCAGTTCCGGCAGGCCGCATGGTCGCAGTCTATGTACCGGTGTCCGTTTACGAAATCGTCCACATAACGGTGGTACTGTTTACCACCCGACACAACATCGTGGAGATAAACTGTTTTTGCTTCGGTTAGCAGGGCGAAAAGTTCATTCGCCACATCCTTCTCCGCAGCGAAGTGCTGCAGGTGTTGGCTCCCTCCAAAAAGAGAGAAGGCCGTCTTCAGGTCTTTTCATGTCGATTTACCTTTTTGAGTTTATAATATGTGATGAAAGCATTAACTTCGGTTGCGTTCACAACCGGAGCAATGCCATAAATTGATGTTTGTAAATTAGACATGAACCACATAGTGCCGTCAATTAGTGAAACAAACCGTTTACAAGATTCACTGCCTCGTCCTTCTTCTTGTTGATAATCTTGGCATACACCTGTGTCATTTTTACGTCGGCATGACCGAGCAACTTCGAGACGGTATATAAATCCGCGCCGAGCGTCAGCATCATGGTGGCGAATGTATGCCGGCTGGTGTGATAGGAGAACCGCTTGGAGATTCCGGCTGCTTTCGCCCAAGGTTTGAGCTGCATCCTGATTGTATTGGCGGACGGCAGGTCGAACACATTATCTTCCGATGATTTTCCCCCACGTTCCGGCATCCACTTCAACGCTTCAGGAGAGAGGGGCAGGTAAATAGGCTCTTTGGTCTTTTTCATGGACACGGCCAAACGGTACTGTCCCCGGTCAACGAACACGTCTTTCCATTTCAACTTGATTATATCGCTGATGCGCAATCCGCAGAAGCAGGAGAACAGATACGCGCATTTTACTATCTCGTATTCCTCGTGGGGCATAGGAGTGTCAATCAACGCCTGTACCTCTTCGATGGTCATGTACGACCGCATACTCTCCGGCTTACGGATTTTCTCCGACTTCTCAAGCTCGTTGAAAGGGTTGGCCTTCATCTTTTTCTTCCTGACGGCAGAGTTCAACGCACCGTTCAACGCACGGTAATAATTGTGAAGCGTGTAGTTTGATATGTCCTTGCCTTTCGGATGATATTCCGTCAACAGATAAGTGATGTAGCCCCGGCAGAAGTCCCCGTCAATCTGATCCAGTGTGACCATTTCTCCGGCATAGTCTTTCAGTATGCGCATGGCAATCTTGATTTGGTTGCCGTCTTTCTTGCCCGCACTCTCTTGGGCTTCCATGTAAACCTTCATCCAGTCCAACAGATAAGTCTTGTCCTTACGGAATACGATTCCTGCCTCATTGCTGGTCAGTTCGATAATACGTTTCGACTTGATGGCATTGGCGGCATCCATTGTCGCCTGATTCTGCCTACGGGCATTATTATCCGTCTCCGGGATAATATACATCTTGAGGTATTCATACGTCCGCTTTCCATCGCGGTATATATCCAGATATAGACTCTTGCTGCCATCGCTCAACGGCTTCATCCGAAGACGAATCGGCTCTTTGACTTTTGTATGATTCTTAACTCGTGCCATAGGGATTCCTTTCTCATTTTTCCTATTGCAAATATACGGATAAGTATCGAGATTAAGAAACAAATAAGAAACAAAATTGCACCAAATAAGAGCCAATTCACTGAAAGTACTGAAAACAACTGAAAATAAAAATAGGCTTATAAAACACTGATTTATAGCTTATTTATTATCACTTTATTGGGTGTTGTTTGCATTTTGTATATATACTGCGTAAATCTGGTAAATTTCTATATACATCCGTAACAGCACTGATTGTCAGCAAAATTTATAGATTGCGGTGTACTAATAGTGTACTTTGGGGGAAGATGGCAGCAAGCCGTAGCAAATGGATTTGAACTAATTGTCATCTGTTAGGGATTTTTAACTGTGGTGATTTGTGTCTTTTCACTGAATCTATATCCCATCAACAGTATTAGAAGTCCTCTCAAACAAGCATCTCCGATGTACCCTTTAAGCCACTTGATGAGATGTGTGTTACTTGGGTGACATGTCAAAAGCAATAGTCCGTTTGAATCAATTCGCAGATTTTTAAGATTGCATACCGTTAATCTCGCGAAAAATAGCTAACTTTGCAATCTAAGCATCGTATGCGAAATGGCCAAGATTATCACAACGACATAACGGCGAAAGCCGTAAACAAAAACATTGGAAGCTCCAACGTAGTCGCTTAAAGGCTTTGGTCAGCCTCGCATAGCTACGCTGGAGTTTTTATCATTTAACTATGGATGATTTCAAGAAACTTTTAGAGCAATCGCTCAACCACATACAGAATCTCGCAAACAATCCTGTGGCGGTGCCAGGCGTACCGACAGGTTTTGCAGACCTCGACAGAGCTTTGGGCGGATTCAACAACTCAGACCTTATTGTTGTGGGAGCACGTCCCACAATAGGGAAAACTGCGCTCCTTGTCAACATGGCTCTGAGACAATCGGTAAAATACCACATTCCAGTGCTGTTTTACACTTTTGAAAAAACACAGACTCAGATAGTACGGCTCATATTATCCTCTGTTGCTGAAATTGAGGGCTATAAAATTAGCAACGGGATGCTGTCTGCCGATGAATGGGATGCACTTATGAATAAAATCAAGGGGCTTTGGGAAAATGTCCCCCTTTATATCGTTGACAACCCTTCTGCCAAGATACTTCAGTTTTGCAAAGATGTCAAAGATGGCATAGCTAATACCGAAGCAAAGATAGTTTACATTGATAATCTTCAGTTATTCTCATCATCTTTGGGTTATCAGAACCGATATGAAGAAATTTCAGCTTGCACAAGAGAACTTAAACATCTTGCAAAGGAATTGAACATTCCGATTGTTATGGCCTCCCAAATCAACCGAAATCCGGAACATCGCGATTCCAGAAATATTGAGCACTATCGGCCATATATGTATGATCTCCGAGACAGTGGAACCATATGTGAAGATTCCAATGTTGTTATTCTGCTTGATCGACCAGAGTTAAAATATCATTCATACGAAGATCTATGTGGGAATGATATCCGTGGACTGGTTGAGGTAAATATCGCCAAGAATCATATGGGGCGTGAAGATACGATAAAACTACGTTTTAAGCCTGAGTTTGCGAGATTCGAGGACTGGAAGGAAGCAGCTTATTCCGATCGGCTCTTGGATCTTTATAAAAATTCCGATATAAAAGAAACTCCTTTCTGAAATGTGGGGTAGGATTATGGCAAAGAAAAACAAATCTATCCACACATATACTGATTGCCAAGACCCTGAGGCAGTTCGGTTATTGCTGCATTTCTGCATCTGAGTTCATTTATGACTTTCTGTGCATTTCCCCTAATAATTATCAGCAATGAGATTTGTTAATTAATATGGCAAAAGATAATCATATAGGCATCGTATATCTCTTATCAAACCGAGCAATGCCTGGACTCGTAAAGATCGGCATGACAACACGCCCCGAGCTTGATGCCCGGCTCAAAGAACTATATACGACTGGCGTTCCGGTTCCTTTCGATGTGGAATATGCTTGCGAGGTAAAGGCTTGCAACTGCGCCAAATTGGAGAAAGCCCTTCACACCGCATTCGAGCCAAACCGCCTGAATGTAAATCGCGAATTTTTCCAAATCAAGAAGGAACAGGCAATCGCAATTCTCGAAATCTTCAACGAGAAGGAGATTACGACTGAGGTCAGCGATGAGATGAACAATGACTTAAATCCCGATGACATTGCGTCCAAGAGCAAAGCCACCAAGCATCGTCCACCGCTGAACTTTAGTCAAATGGGTATCCCCGTCGGCAGTATCCTGACATACGATGCTGACCCCTCAGTCTCCGTTACTGTAATTGGAGATAAAAAGGTTGAGTATCTCGGAGAAGAAACCTCTCTGACAGCCGTAACCACCAAGCTTCTAAACTCCAAATATGGAGTTCAGCCCACTCCTCGTTGGAGCTTCAATGGGGTCAACCTACAAGAAATCTATGATGCAACTTATCCAATAGAGGAATAAATTTCATGTACTTTTAGGGCTATGTATTTATCAAGTTTCAAGAGCAATGACAAATATGGGTTTAAGGATGGTTTTACTATCGTTATACCTGCAAAATACGATGCAGTAGGTTCTTTTAATGAAGGACACGCAGTTGTTATGTTGAATAATAAATTGGGCATTATTGATGTAAAAGGCGATTTTGTCATTGAAAATAAATATGATGACTTATATCATCTTTATGGAGACTTCTATGTTGCTCGTATTAATGATGGTGATAGTTGGAAATGTGGAGTCATAAATACATCTGAGGAAATTATTATTGATTTCCAATTTAAATATATAAAATCTGAATCAGATAAATATTTTCTCGGTTTTAAAGATGCAACTGAAATTAAAGAAAAGCATCTTTATCTTTCTTTACATGGCCGCTATACATATAAAGATGCCACTGGGTGCAACTGGTATTCTCAAGAAGGTAATTTCATAACCGACTTAAAGGTTGAGTATCATTCCACTGACTACGTTATAGTAAAAAATGGGGAAAATCATTATGGCTTATTAAAATCAAATGGGCACCTTCTTATCGAGCCTAAATATACTGAGCTACGTCATTGCACCGACGATATATTCCTTGCTACCATAAACTCGGATGACTCGTTAGAATATCACATTATCAGTGATAATGATAATATCATTTTCACTACTAAAGACAGAACGGAATATACAGAGGGCTTTTTCAAAGTAGAATCTGAAGGTAACGATATTAAATGGTATTCCGTTGATGGTAACATAATTTATGAGGGAAATGCATCCCCTTTGAATAAGAATTATCTTAGAATATGCAAAAATGGCAAATATGGAGTATTAAATCGTAACGGCCAAAGAATAATCAATTTCATATACGATGAGATTGAATACATTACATCTTTTTTTGCTGTTAGAAGAGAAGATAAGCTCGGTTTACTGGGTCAAAATGGAGAGGTAATCGTTGACGCTATATATAAATCCATTGAGAGCGTTTGTATTGAGAATAATCCATTTTATATTGGGAAAACGAAGAACCTGAGTAGGTGGGTCGGTTTTGATACCTATAAATATGCAGGGTACTGTGAGGATTATCCTTTTGACTCTAATGGCCACATTAATTACAGAGGAGATAAGATTGATTCTTTGTTGCGTCAGAAGGTATATATTGCCCCAATTAGTACGTACAACCGGGCACTTCATATTAAAACCTTTGGACAATTTAACATTGATAATATTCTCATCTTAGATAATGGAACTTCTAATGAATTGTTTAGTTTGTCAGAAGGGATCATAAATAATAGTAAGTTTGAAAAAATTGAGCCACTAACCCAATTATGCTTTGCAGTTAAAGTTGGAGAAAAATATGGCATCTTCCGACTTGATGAAGCATCGATTATAATTCCGGTTGAATATGACCGCATTATATTCTATGGAGGACACACAGTTCTCATAAAACAGGGCGAATTATGGGGAGCCCAATCTTTAATCTCTAAGAAACATATTCTATATCCCATACTAAAAGTCGATATTCCTGTAGAAAATAAGGAAATAACAATCCTTGATGACACTCAAGCGCATTTCTGTGTCAAGAAGACATATACGAACTATGAGGATAAAGAGATTGCTTATTTCACTATTATAGATAATAAAGGAGTGGAAGTCGAGGGTCTAAAAAAAATACAACTTGATAATACGCTTAAGAGATTTGATAAAAATCATTATCTAACAGCGAGTAATGGAAAATTTGGTTTCGTATCAGAAATCGGATATGTCAGCATCCCCTTTATTTATGACGAAATTGTTCCTAAGAAGACGGGGAATTTTAATGTACGGATTGGGAATGCATGGGGCGTAATAGATATAAATGGCCATGAGCTTGTAAAGATTAAATATGACAAGCCTATGCCAATATATATTGCATCTCCATCCGGCTCCTTCTTTGATTACGAGGACTTAAAAGACGAAGAAGATGCATTCCGTAATTCCGAGCGTTATAAAGATAAATTTATTGTCAAGGACGCGCTTTCTGGATATTGTGGTTGTATAAACAATGAGGGTACTGAAATTATTCCCACAGTATATGAACACCTAATTTTTTGGAAGTCTGATAATCACCTCAATAAATACGACAGTGACTTCATTTTCTTTGGATTCGGAGGATATGAAAGTGAATATAGCAGTACATTTTTCTCGGAGATAGAATGTGCCACATGGGGTTGTATGAATAAAGATGGTAAAATTATCATTGATCCCAAATATGACTGCTTTAAAGTGACCGACCAATTTATTTTAGCCGGTAGAGATGGAGCTTTTCTCGGAAATGAAGATGGCAATGAATATACTTGTTATGATAAGTATAATGGAGTATATGACTTGTATTCCCATGAAGGAGAACTAATCATAGGTGGCTTCCGTGAATTTTTCTATGATGATACTAACCGAGTATTGGCATTATTCTTTGGCGGCAAATGGGAAAAATACTGTTCTTATGAAGATGATTGGAATAGTATATACCATTATAATTATACCTTCAAGCACGGTAATGATTTGTGGCTAATCATTGATGAGAATCTCAAAACAATTCAACGGAAAGAAGACGGAACCCAATATACGTTTAACAAAGGTTTCATTGGCAAAATAGAGATAAAAAAAGAAGATAAGAAAATTACCCACCTTTACAACATGCCAATCAACCTTATGGCAAAAGGGTTTAGTCATTTTGGCAGAAACTGCGTGTTTATTAAGGAGAATAACCAAGAAACCAGTAAAATAGCAGCATTGGATTATAAGACAGGTGAGATAACCCCCTATTATGATGCAATCAAGCAAATAAATGATGACTTATTTTTCGTGTCTAATGAACGAAAAGTGGCCGTACGGACAATATCAGATATAATTCTATCCTCTGACTATTATCTTTTTACGCTTCCTCTCAATGGATACTTCTTTGGCGTTAAGAGAATTAGCGAGGACAACTCTATGGTTGAGTTGTTTCATATAGATGATATAAAGACTCCTATATGTGTAGCAATAGAAAGTGTCAAAACGGAAGAATTAATTGATGACATTGGCTACGGGCGTCTTAAAATATCATTTGATGCAGGTAAAAAGTTATGTAATCTCAAAGTTCCATACAGAAAAATGTTTTCAGACCATTTCTTAGAATTGATACACACTGAAGAATCAAATTATTTCGTGAAGAAATGGGAAGACACTTACTATTTCTCTACGGAATACGAAATCGGGTATGACTCTCCGAATGACAGTTACTACGATGACGATGATCATGACTACATGAGAGACTCATGGGATGCCATGACAGATGGCATGTATGGGGATATGCCAGATGGCTTCGATGGAGATTTTGATTTTCTCGGACGTTAATACTAAATCCTATGTTACTGACAATACAGCAAGACATACCTAATTCCGAGCGTAAGGACTTAATCGTTTCTTTTGCCAAATACTTTGTTGACGCAGACTTTACCAGCCTGCGTGACATACTTTCTGAAGATGTCTATATCGTCATTTTCAACCGAGAGCGTAAAGAAGGTATTGAGACAGTATTGGAATATTTCAAAGACTGGCAGGCAAGAGCCGGTGAAACATTTGAATGTGAAGTAAGGTGGTCGGCTCAGTTTTCACAGCCCGAAATCTATTTCACATCAGAGAAAATCAAACAGGCATACATTTTAGGAATTGAAAATTCCAAGATACAAAGAATCATGCTGACACCTTGCCGTTTTTCCGGTGTTGGTTTCTCCATAGATGAATCGCCTTATAATGTAGGATTCATCGAAGCGAATGCTTCTAAAGTGACGGAACCTTTGCCAAATCATTTCTTTTGCCCAATATGTGGTAAAGGTAGCGAGAAACTTGAATGGAGCAAAGGTGTCATTTTCAAGGATGGTCAGGGCTGGGGAAAGAAGACAGGTCTAATGGTCAATGCCTCGATATGCCCTGATTGCCAAGTAGTATGCGAAGTATCGCCTAATCGTAAAGAAAGATATTGCCTTACTATGACACGCGAGCAGCAGGAAAAGGCAGACGCAGCTATGTCAGAAGAAGAAAGGTCAGAATATGTCAATAATACAATGGGGAATAAAAGACCTCTGTTCAGGAGTCTTCTTAAGTCGCGCACAAACGATTTGTCGCGATTCGGGCTAAAATTTCATGAGCTATTGGATAAAATAGTCGCTTCACAAACTCCAGATCTTGTATTTTCGATGCTTGACAAACTGACGCTAACCGATGGCCCATTGAAACTTCACGTTGCATCAGGCGAGACACATGATATTGGCGATGAGTCATATTTCTTTATTGGCGATGGCGAAAACCGACAGTATAAGATCTATGAATATTTGAAAACTACCGTTTCGGTTGAGTCTGCTTGGCAAATTTATCTTCTCGACACAGCCCGCACGGTCATGCCTGTATTTTGGCATGGAGGCTACATTGTCCGGAAATTTATCTTCGACGAGGCTTCCCTCAACGATTACATTCCATTGGAGTGCTACGACATTAGCGGATTGTCAAGAGAGAACCTCCTGTTGCCGGAAATAACCCTTTCACCCGATGGTCGTACTGCCGACGTATATTGCACTTATTGGAACGATTGGAAAGGTCTTATGCGCGACCATTTCCAAATCTCATTCCTACGCAACGGAAAAGTCAAATTGACTGAAATCGAACCTCTTTGCCTATTCCAATACAACTGCGGCATCTGCTTCTGATTCACCTTTTCTGTATTATTTAGTATTACCATTGACGATATAAAGACACTGTTTGCGGCGGACGAGTCGAGGACTCTGGAACTGAAGAAAACTGCCGGCGAGTGTATACCCTGAGTGAGTATTCCTCAAATGAATAATATTTTTAGAATGACTATCAGATACATCAACATATTCACTAACTTGATTCAGCATAAGGAATCGGAAGTGGTTGAGTTTAAGAAGGCGGAGAATAACTTCGACTTTGGTGACTTGGGCAAATATTTCTCGGCGTTGAGCAATGAGGCGAATCTTCGCGGATTTGATTTCGCGTGGTTAATTTTTGGCTATGATGAGAAAAAGCATGAGATTGTAGGCACGTCATATAAAAACAGCGAAGGGGCTCTCAACAATCTCAAGCACGATTTCTCTCAGCATACCACCGATGGTCAGACATTCCGCGAGATTATCCCGATTGAGATAGATGGGAAGCGGATACTGATGTTCAAGATTCCGGCCTCGCCACGCAATATCGTGATGAAGTGGAAAGGAATAGCTTACGGTCGTGACGGAGAAAGCCTCAAACCGCTTAATCAGTCCAAGCAGGATGAAATCCGCAGACAGACTCCGGCTCCTGATTGGTCTGCTGAAATTGTACCTGATGCCACGATTGATGATCTTGACGAGGTGGCTATCGCTAAGGCTCGAAAGATGTTCAAGAAGGTGCATAGCCGTATTCCGGCTGAAGAGGTCAACCGTTGGTCTACAGAAGAATTCCTGAGCAAGTGTGAATTGATGGTCAATGGTAAACTTACCCGCGCAGCCATAATATTGCTTGGCAAAATGTTCTCGGACAGCAAACTGCGTCCCGCTGTCGCGGAAGTAACATGGACTCTCCGTGACGAGAAACAGGATGTAGTGGATTATGAACATTTCTCTGTGCCTTTTATCCTGACAGTAGATGAGATTCTTACCAAGATACATAATCTGACCTTGCGTGAGATGCCCGGCGGCACGTTGTTCCCCGATACTATGAAACAGTATGATGACTACACTATCCGTGAGGCACTTCATAACTGCATAGCCCATCAAGACTACACTCTGCGTCAGCGCATAAACTTCGTTGAGAATCCGGGATTTCTTTATTATGCCAATGGAGGTTCCTTTATTCCCGGCACTTTGGAAAATGCGCTTGCCACCAATGGTCCGCAGCGATTCTTCCGCAACGCCTGTCTATGCAAGGCTATGGTACATTTCAATATGATTGATACGGTAAGCCGGGGAATCAAAAAGATGTTTACCGAACAGATGGAGCGTAGATTCCCGATGCCGGACTATGAGATTGACAATGAGAAAAAAGAAGTTGCGGTTCGCATCTACGGCAATGCCATAAATGAGCGATACACCAAACTGCTCAAGGATAATGACACTCTGACCCTGCACGACTGCATTTCTCTCGATGCCATTCAGAAAGGACATCGGATTGACGATGAGATAGCACAAGATCTCCTTAAGCGCGGTTTGATTGAGGGAGAAGCCCCGAACTACACCATATCCCTTGGTGTAGCCAAAGCCTCCAGACAGCTCCCGCAATACACTAAAGTGAGAGGTCTTGAACGCGATAAAATCAAGCATATGATTTTGCAATACATTCAGAATGCGGGTGCTGACGGCGCAAAACGGGATGCAATCCTTGAATATCTTCAGGGTACCCTTCCCGGTCGTAATACAAGAGAGCAGAATTCTGATTTGATTCGTAATATACTTAGAGAGATGGGTCAAGAAAATATAATTGTATCTAAAAACAGATTATGGTATTTATCAAAATCGACGGATTAAACGTGTAGTGGCACCCATCATGGTGTAATAAATATAGGTGTAGTTCATAAATTTATCGTGTAGTAGTATGTGTAGTAGCTGTTTTGAGGACTACTACACGTTTATTCATAAGTTTTTAGCGCATCTGACCTAAATTTCGGTCATATATGTGTTGATCAGCCGTAATCTGACCGTTTTGAGCGTAAGATGTATATAATAATCTGTCATATGGTAAGTCAGACGGACAATCATATGAATGGCTAATCAGCAAGACATTCAAACGGCAATTCTTCCTGTCATTCATCCATAAGGCTTGATATACATTCGGTCATAAGTTCATTCAGTCATCTGTGCAAAAGTTCATACATCTGTACATCCATACGTTCAGATGTTCATACGTCAATACGTCAGTACGTTCATACGTCAATACGTTCATACATCAATACGTTAGTACGTCAATACGTACTAACAGCATCTTTGCAATCAAGACTTAAACAAGCAACTATCTGCAATAATGTGCATTAACCAAATTGAAATCTCGAAAGCATTATATATCGCGTATTGTTATATCAACTATCTTGAACCAGTTCTTATTCTTTCTCATTGCAAGAAGTTGGATTTTGTCAATGTTGATGTGGCAAATCACTACTGTCCACTAAAAATGGACGGGGTTAAAAATTAAATAAATTCGGTTCACT
>ERZ779776.399-NODE-399-length-16280-cov-5.421079_pt1 | contig 16280 bp, 10 predicted proteins | sample MGYA00511098_ERZ779776 | MGnify/ENA primary metagenome ERZ779776 (study PRJEB29588, sample SAMEA2149318) | human gut metagenome | biome: human gut; feature: human-associated habitat; material: faeces | place: Denmark | collected 2008/2010 ...
TGGCCGGAGAGTATGCCCTTTCCTTTTAAGGAGAGCAGAAAGTTGTACAGATGCTTTGTACGGACTGTGGCACTTAAATCCGTAAGTATAGCGGTATGGTTTTCCATAAGAAAAATCCTCTCTTTTTGCAATATTTTCCATGAGTTTACCATAATTATTCCGGAAAGGGAAGAACCAAACTAAAAAAAGCTAAAAAAGATTAAAACAAACTAAAAACACAGAGATATGAAGCTAAAAACTGATAAGAAAAAGATAAATTCTACGTAAATTAAGCGTAAAGAAATAATAAAATAAAAATAACAGAGAAAAAAACATACAATAGCTGCAAAACCCACAAAAAGTAAACAATTAAAAAATGCACAAAAAGAACAAATAAATATTGTACAAATCGACAAATTGCATAAATACTATTGCGGTTTCAGATTGTTTATAGTAAGATTGCTATATAAGTTAAAATTACTTAAAAGAACTTAAAAGCTTAATCGACGATTATTACAGCATAGATGGGGGACATCATGAAAAGAGGCGGCAAAGCAATCAGCATCGGACTGAGTGCGGTGATGGGACTGACAGCGGCAGGCTGTGGACAGCCCGGCACCGACAGCACACAGGAGTCCGTACCCTATGTACCGGAAGTCATAGGCATATATGAAGCAGAAGAAGCAGCGGGCACAGGGAATGTGAAGGCTGCTGTTTCCCTTGCAAAAGAGGGATATTCCGGAAACGGATATGTGGAGGGCTTTGAAAACGATGACGACTCCTGCACATTTGCTGTGGACATACCGGAAAACGGATTTTACGATTTGAATTTTGTCTGTGCTTCGCTTGGCGGAGAGAAAGATAATTATGTGAAGATTGACGGGGAATCGACGGGAACGATTCATACAGAGAACGGTGATTTTTCCGACTGCGTACTGGAACGGGTTTATCTGGAAGCGGGTACTCACAAGGTCAGCGTGGTCAAGTACTGGGGCTGGATCAGCCTTGACTGTCTGAAGGTTACGACATCCCGGCCGATTTCCTCCTCCCTTTATAAAGTGGATGCGGCGCTTTGCAACAAAAAAGCATCTGAGGAAACAAAGAGGCTGTACAGCTTCTTATTGGATAATTACGGAGAAAAGTTCATATCCGGACAATTCTGTGATACCGGACAGAACGGCAAAGAATTCCAGGTAATAAAAAATGCCACAGGAAAGACACCGGCGGTCTTAGGACTCGACTTTATGGAGTATACACCCTCACGGGTGGAGAAAGGCTCCGTCGGTACTTCCACAGAGCTTGCCAAAAGCTTCTGGGAAAACGGCGGCATCGTTACTTTCTGCTGGCACTGGAATGCACCGACCAAATACATAACCGGTCAATGGTACAGCGCCTTTTACACGGACTCCACCAACATCAATCTTAAAAAGATTATGGATGGTGAGGACAAGGAAGGATATGACCTTCTGATGGCGGATATCGATGCCATTGCCGAACAGCTTCTTATATTAAAGGAAGCAAAGGTGCCGGTATTATTCCGGCCCCTGCACGAAGCAAGCGGCGGATGGTTCTGGTGGGGAGCCAGCGGACCGGAAGCCTACAAAGAGCTATACAGGCTTTTGTATGACAGACTCACCAACGAGTACGGACTTGACAATCTTATCTGGGTGTGGAACGGACAGGATGCCGAATGGTATCCGGGAGACGAATATGTGGACATCATCGGCGAGGATATTTATCCCGGGGAAAGAGTTTACCAGTCACAGATTGCTTCCTATCTGAATGCGGCCACTAATTACAGCACTGAAAACAAAATGGTGTACCTGACTGAAAACGGATGTCTGTTTGATCCCGAACTTGCAAGAAGGGACGGAGCCATGTGGGGAATGTGGTGTACCTGGTCGGGCGAGTTCGTTGCGAGGGATACTTCGTTGTTCCAGTTAAGCGAGCAGTACACGGAAGAGTCCATGTTAAAGAAGGTATATGAAGACGAGGATGTCATTACTCTGGAAGATTTACCGGATTTGAAAACGTACAAAATTAGAAAAGGATTATAAAAAAGGAAAGAGAGAGGTATCACTATGAAGCGAAGGGAAACCGGCAAAAAAGTCATAGCGCTTGCATTAACCGTTGCCATGGCAATGACCTTACTTCCCGGCACAGGGCTGGAGGGATATGCCAAGACAGACAAGTTGATGGATGATTTTGATGACATCATCAGTACCTACAATATCGATCCTTCCATTCCTTCTTATAAAGAATATAAAAAGGAACACGAGGGCGATAAGAAACCGGCAACGAGCATAGAGGTTCCGGCAGGAGAATTTGTCAGATATGAAGAAAGCGATGCTCCCGCAACACCGGAGATCTATACGGATTACGAAGGCATGGCTGGAGACAGCGTGCTGACCAGTGAAGACTCTTTAATTGAGTTTGAGGTTACCGTACCGGAAAGCGGATTGTACAATGTATCCGTTGTATACTATCCGGTAGAAGGTAAGAACTCCGATATCGAGAGAAGCTTCTTTGTTGACGGAGAGCTTCCTTTTGCGGAACTGTCCCTTTTATCCTTTACAAGAGTCTGGGCAAACTACGGAGAATCTTCCTATGTAAATGAGGACGGCGTTACCGTACTGGAATGGGCAAGAGACAACCAGGGCAACGACGTAAAACCCAAGACCGAGGAAATCCCGGAATGGCAGTCCCGGTACTTATACGACAGCAACGGTTACATTACGGAGCCCCTTTCCGTATACTTTGAAGAAGGAACCCATACCATTTCCATGGTCTCCTTAAAAGAACCGATGATGATCAACAAATTAGTACTGAACAATGCGGGCGACGCCAAAACCTATGAAGAGGTAAAGGCAGAGTGGGATGCCCAGGGGGCGAAGGACACAAGCGGTGTACATATCGTTCTGGAAGGCGAATATGCTTCCAAGACTTCTTCCCAGATGCTTTATCCCCAGCAGGACCAGTCCTCCCCTTCCGTATCTCCTTCCAGTGCAAAAGCACTCTTAAACAACTCCATCGGAGGCAACTCCTGGAGACTGGTAGGACAGTGGATTGAATGGGACTTCGATGTACCGGAAGACGGCTACTACGATATCACCCTTTACGATAAGCAGAACTTCTCAAGAGGTATTCACGTATCCAGACGAATTACCATTGACGGAGAAGTACCTTTTGAAGAATTGAACGATTACGCATTCAATTACGGACAGAGCTGGAGAGAAGATGTGATTTCCGATGAAAACGGAACACCTTACAAGTTTTACATGACCAAGGGCCACCACACACTCCGTATGGAAGTTGTCTTAGGTGAGTTCTCCGAAATCGTAGGTCTTGTAGAAAACTCCGTACAGCAGCTCAACAACATCTACAGACAGGTTATCAAGGTAACCGGTGTACAGCCGGATACCTACCGTGACTACCAGCTTGCCGCAACTCTGCCGGAGCTGCACGGACAGCTGATAGAGGCAAGAGAAACCTTAAATCAGGCATTGATCCGTCTGGAACAGGTAGCCGGAAAGAACACCGATAAGAAGACTGTTCTTCTGACCATGCTCGACCAGCTCGATGACCTGATTGAAGATGAAGAATACTTTGTAAGAACCATTTCTTCCTATAAAGTAAACGTCAGGGCGCTGGGTACCTGGATTACACAGGTTATCAGCCAGCCTCTGCAGATTGACCGTATTAACATCACATCCCCGGATGTGAAAGTAAAATATGACCACAAAGGATTTTTCGCTTCCGCAGGTTACGAAGCACAGAGATTGTATTACTCCTTCGTTATCGACTACAACAACATCGGCAGTGTAACGGATGACAAGGACAAAGAATCCATCACTCTCTGGATTGGTTCCGGACGTGACCAGGCAAACGTTATTAAATCCTTAGTCGATGAAAGCTTTACCAATGAAACGGGCATCGGTGTAAATGTACAGCTCGTTGATATGACTACCTTATTAAAAGCAACACTGGTCGGTGAGGGCCCCGATGTGGCAATCCAGGTAGCAAACACCAACGGTGTGGCAGGTGCCGTACTTGCCACCGGTAACGATACACCGGTCAATTACGGTATCCGTAACGCAGTACTGGATTTATCCCGGTTTGATGATGTGGATGAAGTAATGGCAAGATTCCCCGAAGCGGCATACGAACAGTTTGTTTACGACGGTGCCATTTACGCACTGCCGGAAACCATTACCTACCCGGTTATGTTCTACCGCAAGGATATCTTAAAGGAAATCGGCCTGGAAGTACCTACCACATGGGACGAAGTAAAAGTAGCCATGACCGTACTTGCCAAGAACCAGATGGAATTCGGTATGCTGGCAAACGAGCAGATTTTCGCATCCATGCTCTATCAGAACGGCGGTACCTATTATAACGAAGACGGTACGGCATCCGCATTGGATTCCGACATTGCAGTAAGCACCTTCAAGGACTTCTGTGAATACTACACAGATTACAAGCTGGACAAAGAAACCAGTGTGGAAGAACGTTTCCGTACCGGTGAATGTCCGATTATCATTGCAGACTACACGGTTTACAACAACTTCGCCGTATCCGCACCGGATATCGCAGGTCTCTGGAGCTTCACACAGATTCCGGGTACCGTAAAGGAGGACGGCAGCGTGGATCACTCCGTAGCAAGTACCGGTCTTGCCAGCATGATTATGGCGGATACCGAGCATGCGGATGCCAGCTGGCAGTTCTTAAAGTGGTGGACCAGTGAAGAAACCCAGACCAAGTACGGCCGCGAAATGGAAGGCCTGATGGGCAGTGCGGCGAGAGTGCCGACCGCCAACTACGAAGCCTTCTTAAATATGCCCTGGCCGGTAGACGATTTTGAAGCACTGCAGAAATCCATGAACTGGGTAAAAGGTATCCCTCAGGTACCCGGCGGTTATTATTCCTGGAGAAACGTATACAACGCATTCTATACCGTAGTAAACAATAACGATACGGCGCTTCCGAGAGAAGAACTGATGGATAAGGTTATTTACATCAATGCCGAAATTGATTACAAGCGTGAAGAACTGGAACTGGATAAATAGAAAGGAGGAAATAAGCAGTGAACGGAACAAATACAGAAAACACGGTATCACAGGAAGCTCTGGACATAGCAAAAAAACAGGCGACCTTAAGCTACCGTATCAAGAGAAACAAAGCCTGCTATATGATGCTTGCCCCTTATTTCATCCTGTTTTTCTTCTTTACCGTTTTACCGGTTGTGATGAGTGTGGCTTTCAGTTTTACCTATTATAATATGCTGGAAATGCCGGAATTTATCGGTTGGAAAAACTATATCAAGTTGTTTTTGGAGGATGATATCTTTTTGACATCCTTAAAGAATACCTTAATTCTTGCGGTAATTACCGGACCCATCAGTTACTTCTTATGTCTGTTGTTTGCATGGATTATTAATGAATTCAAAGGATGGCTCAGAGCTTTCCTGACCCTGATCTTCTATGCACCCAGTATCTGCGGTAACGCATACGTGGTATGGAACCTTATCCTTTCCGGCGACAGATACGGATACTTAAACGGTCTTTTGATGAAATTAGGCATCTTAGACGAAGCCATCATCTGGATGAAGACAGAAAAGTACGTACTGCCCATGCTGATTGTTGTTCAGCTGTGGTTATCCTTAGGTACCGGCTTCCTTTCCTTTATTGCCGGTTTGCAGACGGTTGACAAGTCCCTGTACGAAGCAGCGGCCTTAGACGGCGTCAAGAACCGCTGGCAGGAGCTCTGGTATGTAACGCTTCCCGCGATGAAGCCCCAGCTGATGTTCGGTGCGGTTATGCAGATTACACAGTCCTTTGCCATTGCCGATGTTTCCATCCAGCTGGCAGGTAACCCGTCCGTTAACTACGCCGGTGCTACCGTAGTTACCCATTTGCTTGACTATGGTACCGTACGTTTTGAAATGGGTTATGCATCTGCAATCGCAACAGTATTGTTCTTACTCATGGTAGGAAGCAACATGCTGGTACAGAAATTGTTAAGGAGGGTGGGAGAATAATGAAAAAAGAAAAAGATTATTTGAAGCCCTACAAAAAAAGACGTTTCTTTAAGCCGAAGGAAAAGAAATTAAACCGTTCCATGGCTGGAAATACGTTACTGTTTGTACTGATGGCCATCTGCGGCGTAGCCATGGTGCTCCCTCTGGTTATGGTTATCAACAACTGCTTAAAGCCTTTGGATGAACTGTATCAGTTCCCTCCCAAGATTTTTGTAAGAAACCCTACTCTGGAAAACTTCTCCGATTTGTTCACACTGATGAATGACTCCTGGGTACCCTTTTCCAGATATATCCTGAATACCATTATCATTACCGGCGGCGGTATGGTCGGCCATGTAATCATTGCATCCCTGGCGGCATATCCTCTGGCGAAGCACAATTTCCCCGGAAAGAACATTCTGTTCCAGATGGTAGTGCTTTCCATGATGTTCTCCTGGACGGTTACCCAGACTCCCCAGTACATGATTATTTCCTGGTTACATATTAACAACAGCTACTGGGCGCTGGTTTTACCGGCCTGTGCGTTTGGTATGGGTCTGTATCTGATGAAGCAGTTCATGGAACAGCTTCCCGATTCTTTAATGGAATCAGCCAGACTCGACGGCGGCAGTGAGTGGACCATTTTCTGGAAAATCGTAATGCCTAATGTGAAACCGGCATGGCTGACACTGGCAATCTTCCAGTTCCAGCAGATGTGGGGCAACACCGGCAGTACCTTCCTCCGCGATGAAGATTTAAAGCCTCTGCAGTATGCGCTGCAGCAGATTTCCGCAGGCGGTACCGCAAGAGCCGGCGCGGCCGCAGCCGTTACCTTTATCATTGCAGCAGTACCCATTACCTTCTTCCTTATTTGCCAGAAGAACGTATTGGAAACCATGACATCATCCGGTATGAAAGACTGATAGGAGGGGAAGACGATGAAAAAAATGACAAAGTTAAAAAAGATGCTTTCCCTCTGCCTTACCGCAGCAGTGCTTGCCTTTACCGCATCCGATGTGGCTTCGGCATCCACCCTGCCGTATGACTCCTACAATTACGATTACAGAGAGTACATCCATTTTACACCGGCTCCCTATGTACCGTCCGGTTCCATTACCGGCAGCAGCTTCACCTACAACGGAGAGCCTCTTGGGAACTTTGCAAATCCGCAGGATATGTGCCAGGCAGACGACGGCAATATTTACATTGCGGATACCGGCAATAACCGGATTGTGGTTCTTGATAAAAAAATGAAGAATGTAGTGAATGTTATCACTGCTTTTGACAACAACGGAACGGAAGATACCTTCAACATGCCTTATGGCGTGGCAGTTTCCGAAAACGGTCAGGTATATGTGGCGGACTCCCAGAACCATAGAGTTGTGGTACTGGAAAAGGATGCAACCTTAGTAAAAATTGTGGAAAATCCCAAGTCCGAAAGCCTGGATGACAATTATGTATTTACTCCCCTAAAAGTAACGGTTGACTATGCAGACAGAATTTACGTCATTGCACAGAACATGTTCGAGGGTATCATGGTATTTGAAAACAACGGTAACTTCTCAAGTTTCTTCGGTACCATCAAAGTAGAAATCTCTCTCTGGGAGAAATTCTGGAAGAGACTGGCAACCAAGGAGGAACGTGCCAAGCAGCAGCTTTATATCCCTACCGAATTTACCGGTATCGATATCGACCCCTCCGGCTTCGTATATGCGACCAACATCGATTCCACCGGCGTACAGGGTGTCAGGCGATTAAATCCCCGTGGTGAAGACGTTATCAAGAAGGGTCAGAACAAGAATGTGGGCGGTGACCTCTGGATCAGCGGTACCAGCGACTATGCGGGACCTTCCCAGTTCACAGACATCGTTTACCGTGAAAACGGCATTTACTCCTGTCTGGACCGTAAGAGAGGCAGAATTTTCACCTACGACCATGAAGGCAACCTGCTTTACATCTTCGGCGGACTCGGCACCCAGGAAGGAACCTTCTTCATGCCGGTAGCCATTGAAGATATCGGCGGCAGCTTAGTGGTGCTGGATGCAACCGGTGCTTCCATTGTCTGCTTTGAAGAAACCGAATACGGCAGACTGATTAACGACGCCGTAGCGCTCCGTTACGACGGTGATGAAACACAGGCCGTTGACCTCTGGCAGAGAGTTCTGGAATTAGACGAAAACAACGAGCTTGCCAATACGGGTATCGGTAAGGCTTATCTTACCGCAGGCGATTATGTAAATGCCATGAAGTACTTAAAATTAGGTATGAGCAGAGAGTATTACTCCATCGCTTACAGACGTTACCGTAACAGCAAGCTGACACAGAATGCAAACTACATTCTGACCGGTGTGGTAATCCTCATTGTGGTTTACCAGATTGTGAAGAGAGTGGTTAAGAAGAAAAAAGAACAGGCCGCAAGAGAGAGAGTACAGAAAGGGGGCAGCCAGAATGGGTAAGTATTTCTCAAAAGACAAATGGAAGTATATGCTTTACACGGTGTCCCATCCCATGGACGGATATTACTGGATACGCCATGCAGACAGAGGAAGCGTGCCTCTGGCCATCCTTATGGTTATCCTGTTTGCGGTAAGCTTCTCCGCAAACCGTCTGCTTGCCAGCTTCGTGGTAAATGACATCGACCCGAGGGCGGTAGACAGCCTTTACGAACTTATGGGTGTTCTGGCCTTTTATCTGATTTTATGCGTCAGCAACTGGTCTGTAACCTGTCTGATGAACGGGGAAGGCCGAATGAAAGACATTGCCATAGCGGTTGGCTACGGCACGGTGCCGATAACGGTGATGATGACCGTCAGTACCATCATCAGCCAGGTGATTGCCGATGATGAGCAGGCATTCTACGGACTGCTTCTGGGTGCCGGCATTGTATACGGCCTTATCATGATACTCATCGGCATCATGCAGGTACACAATTATACTCTGGGTAAAACGCTTCTTACCCTGTTTATTACCTTTATCGCCCTGCTGATCATTATTTTCTTAATGTTATTGTTAAGCAACCTCATCGGTATGGTAGTAAACTTCTTCAAGAGCATTTACACAGAAATCATCTTCAGGACTTAGGAGGCAGGAAATGGATAAGAAAACCAAGAAAAAATACAAAAAAACCAAACTGCCTATGAGTCTGGCGAAAAAAGTATTTCTCATTATTTTAGGCGCAGCGGTAATCGGAGTGGCAATCTACCTTCTGTATTATTACTTCCATTACACCAGATACGTAAAATATAAGGATTCCCTTTCTTCTTACGAATACGAAGAGGGCGGTGTGTTCAATGCTATTCCGGAAAACTCGGCAGATGTGCCCGGCATGCAGCTTGCGGCGGAAAATGAGTACTTAAAGCTTTACACCAACATACAGACAGCGGATGTTGCCGTATACGATAAGAGAGACGGAAGCATTACTTATTCCACACCGGTGGATGCAGATCAGGACAGCATGGCAAATGCCAGCAACTTAAACCTTTTAAAATCCCAGTTCGTAGTCACCTACTACAATGCGGATGTAAAGTCAGGTACCTATGATTCCTATTCCCAGTGTGTGGCAAAAGGAAAAGTTACCGCACAGAGCATTAATGGCGGTATACGCTACATGTATAAAATCGGCAGTGAAAAAGACAACAACGGACAGGAAGGCATCCACTTCGATATTCCGTTGGAGTACCGCTTAAAAGATGACAGCTTAGAGGTATCTATCCCTGTAAGCGGCATCAAGGAATACGGCAGCGGCTCCATCGCCCGTATCCAGCTTCTCCGCTATATGGGCGCCGCTAAAAACGATGAAGAGGGGTACATGGTGGTGCCGAACGGTTCCGGTTCCCTGATTTACTTTAACAACGGAAAGACAACAGCAGCTTCCTATTCCCAGTACATTTACGACATTGACCCGGTAGCGGCAAGCTATACGACTACCGAAAACATTACCGGTGTGAAGCTTCCTTTATTCGGCATCTGCCGTACGGACAGAACCTTACTGGTAACAGTGGAGGATGGGGCTTCCACAGCACTGATTTCAGCGGGCATTTCAGGTGTATATAACGATTATAACTATGCATTCCCGACATTCGTGCTCCGTAACATTGACAACTTAAGAAATTTCGGTAATACCACACAGGATGTCTTCGTTCTGGAGTCCGATATGTACGATATCAACTGCAGGGTACGCTACACCTTCCTTACAGAAAAGGACAGCGGTTATACGGGACTTGCCAATTACTACCGCGAAAGACTTACCGCAGAGGGAGTTCTCTCCAAACAGCAGGCAACGGAAAACATTCCTTTCTACTACGACATCCTCGCAGGCGTAAAGGAAACATCCCATTTCTTGGGAGTACAGTACTTACATACGTTTACCATGACGAGCTTTAAGGAAGCGGGAGAGATATCGAATGCCTTAAAGGACAGCGGCATTACCAATCAGGTCATGAACCTGCAGGGCTGGTTTAACGGCGGTTATTATCATGATGCTCCGCACAATATCAAGGGACTCGCCAAGCTTGGCGGTAAATCGGGACTGGAAAACTTAAATAAGACCGTAGCGGCAAACGGAGGTATCCTCTATGCAGATGTAGATTTCCAGGAAGTAACCTTCGCAGATAAGTACTTTAACTACAATGCAGAATCCTCCCGCTATTACGGAGCCGGTTATGTAGTGGCGCTCGGACAGGTAAATCCGACCACCCTGTACAACAGTTCCGGTTTAAGCTATTCCGAAACCAAATATGATATTCTTTCCCCCAAGTATCTTCCCAGATATGTGGGCAGCTTTGCAAAGAAGATTAAAAACTATGACGTAGACGGTATTTCCTTAAGGGATTTGGGCGATATGCTTGCTTCCGATAAGAGAAGAACCCATGTAATCAACAGAGAGCAGGCTCTTGATGTGGTACTTTCCCAGTTTGATGTACTGGAGGGCACCGGCAAGAAGCTGATGACGGAGGAAGCCAACAGCTATGCATTCGCCTACAGCTCCGACATCCTAAATGTACCTCTCACAGGAAACGACTTCAAAATCATCGATGAAAATATTCCTCTGTATGAGATGATCATTCACGGAAGTATTTCTTATTCTTCCGACCTGCTTAATTTTGAGGACGAAGATCACATGCAGACGAAGGTACTGCAGATGATTGAAGCAGGAGCTTCTCCCCACTATGTATTTACCTGGGAAGACTCCAGCAAGATGAAAGAAACCGGTTTAAGCAGATATTACGCAACCACCTTTACCACCTGGAAGGATGATGCCGTAAAGGTATACGACCAGGTAAATGAGCCCCTTAAGAATGTAACGGGAGCCATTATGGTGGGACACGAAATTTTAGACAACGGTGTCCGCAAGGTTACCTATGATAACGGTGTAACCATTTATGTAAATTACAGTGAGGAAGATTTAGCAGCAGACGGAAAAACAGTTCCGGCATTAAGCTACAGATTGGAGGGGGCTAACTAAATGAAAAAGAAGAAAAAACTGACTCTTCTCCAGAAACGAAGCTTAACAGGTTATTTATTTATTCTCCCTTGGGTTGTGGGATTTATCCTATTCTATGTAAGATCCCTTGTCATGACCGGCCAGTTTGCTTTTAACAAGCTGACCATGGACACCATCGGAGGGGGCTACAAGTTAGATTTCGTAGGACTTGACAACTTTATTTATGCATTCCGCGTGCATGGTTCCTTCAAACAGGTACTGACCACTTCCGTTCTGAACATGCTGATTGACGTACCTCTGATCACGTTCTTCAGTTTGTTCATGGCGATGCTTCTGAACAAGAAGTTCCCCGGAAGAGCCATTGTAAGAGCGATTTTCTTCTTACCGGTTATCTTAAATTCCGGCGCGATTACCGCAGCCATGGAATTAAGCGAACAGATGATGTCGGGCGGTATCGCTACCCAGGTGGCGGAAACAGGAGTTACGGCGGGAAGCACCATTGCCTTTGATATCGATTACCTGATTGATATGTTCTTAAATTTAGGACTTCCGGCAACACTGCTTGACTACATCGTAGCGGCGGTAGCGCGTATCAACGATATCATTGCCGCATCCGGTATTCAGATTATTATTTTTATTGCCGCCTTGCAGTCCATCCCCGGTTCCATGTACGAGGTTGCCAAAATTGAAGGCGCTACCGGATATGAAACCTTCTGGAAGGTAACCTTCCCCATGGTAATGCCTCATATCATTACCAACGTGGTATATACCATCGTGGACAGCTTTACGGAAAGCGAAGTAGTAGACTTAGCTTATGACGTAGCGTTTACACAGTTCAATTACGGTTTGAGTTCCGTATTCAGTCTGGTCAGCACGGTAATCACCTGTGTGATCCTGATCGCAATATGCGGCGCAATACAGAAACGAACCTTCTACTATAACTAAGGAAAGGAGAAAAGAAAATGCAGATGATTGCAAAGGCAAAAAAAGTGTTAAGTGATCCCGACCAGACCAAGAGCTTCTTAAACAGCGTGAAAAATTTTTTGGTCAACCTGCTTCGTGCAGCAATCCTGATTGGCGTCGGTTATGTAATTCTTTCTCCGGTAATCGGTATTATCGTAAATTCCATCTCATCCAACAAGGATGCATACAACCCGATGGTGTTCGTATTACCACAGTTCCCCACGTTAGAGCGTTACGCCCTTGCTATTGAAAGAATGAATTATTTTCCCACCATGTTCCGGGATCTGCTTTATACCCTGACCCTTACAGCGTTACAGCTCTTAGTGTGTTCCATGGTAGGATACGGATTCGCAAGATTTGATTTTCCTATGAAAAAGTTGCTGTTCGGATGTGTGGTAGTTATGATTGTCATCCCGGCACATACCATTATGCTTCCTTTGTACATGACCTTTAAGAGCTTTGACCCGTTTGGCATTGTTTCCGCCATTAAAGGTACTCCGGGTATCATGGGTACGGTTGTTCCCATGTATATCATGACACTTTTAGGATGCGGTGTCCGTTCCGGTCTTTACATTTATATCTTCAACCAGTTCTTCCGCGGACTTCCCAAGGAAATTGAAGAAGCGGCGCTGGTAGACGGATGCGGGGTATGGTATACTTATTTCAGAATCATGTTGATTAATGCAATGCCCGCTGTCATTACGGTAGCAGTATTTTCCATCGTATGGCAGTTCAATGATACTTTTTATGCGAAGCTATTTCTGATTAGCGAGGATGTGGTAATCAGTAAGAAAATTTCCAGTTTGCAGGCGGTTATTGCAAACGTGGATAAGATTCTGGATACCACCATTCAGGAGCTTTACCTGGATGCAGGTATCGTGCTTATTATCTTACCGATCCTTATCATTTACCTCGTTTTACAGAAATACTTTATAGAGGGTGTGGAGAGAAGTGGTATCGTAGGCTAATGTCACGCCCCAACTCAACTTTTCAAAAAACAAAAAGGAGGAATGAAGAAGTTGAAGAAGAAAATTTTATCCTGCTTTCTGGCAGGCGCCATGGTTCTGTCTTTAGCAGCATGTGGCGGCAAAACAAACGAACCGGCATCTAACGACGGTTCCACAACACCGGCTGAGGGCCAGGACAATACCGTGGCTGACGAGGCCGCAAGCATCGACTTCGAAGATGGCAATATGGGCTTCGTAGAAGCTTATATGCAGAAGGGTGATGCCGGACAGGTAGAACTTTCCATCGTTGACTACAACGGCAGTAAAGCACTGCAGGTGAAGAACGTGGATGAAAAGGTTCCCTATGTCGCATTTGATGCAACCAGCCTTTTAGGAGCTGATGTTGCAAAAGTAGCAAGCGTAGAAATGACAGTAGGTGTTTCCTATGACGACGGCAGCTTTAATGCTGTTGAAGGTGATCTGATTGCATGGAGTGGTGAAGATCTCACCGAATCCACCGATCCCTGGAGTGTGTACATGGAAAACCAGAACCCTAAGAAGGCCGTTATGACCTTGGGAGAAGGAGAAGAATTCGTTGCTGATGCAGGCAACATCTTCATGATTAACTTAAAAACAGACAACGGTCTTACCGATGGAAAGGGTGCAGCTACTCTTTACATCGACAACATCCGTTTCTTAGATGCTGCCGGAAATCTTTTAACCGCAGATTCTTCCGTAGCATTCGCAGCTCCTGCAGGATTTGAAGGAAGTACAGGCGTTGACCCTAACCTCTTCATCGTATCCGGCGCAGTTGAGTTTGCAGGTTTTGCATGCACAGGTGATGCATGGAGCCAGAACGGTTTTGACATTCCCGAAGATGTACTTGCAGCATTGGTACCCGGCTCTGTAGTAGAATTAAGCTACACCAGCGAAAGCGGCGACCTCTGGACCGTATTCCCCGACGCCGCAGCAGGCTGGATGAGAGTTGGCGTTGGTAACGCAGACGGAAGCGGCAGCGCAGATGCAACCTGCTACGATGGCAAGTGCTATGTTCCTTACGACATGATCGTTGCAGCTCTCGGAGAAGACAGCTCTGCATGGGGCGGAAGACTTCAGGCTGAATCCGATACCGCATGGGAAGTTTACAGCGTGAACGTTGTAACCGCTACTCCGATGACTCCGGCAGGCAACTATGTTGCATTTGAAGGTGCAGCATGCAGTGGTGATGCATGGAGCCAGAACGGCGCAGACATTACCGAAGAAGTTCTTGCAGCATTAGTACCCGGTTCCGTAGTAACCATTAACTTCACCAGCGAAAGCGGCGACCTCTGGATTGTAATGCCGGATTCCGCAGCAGGCTGGATGAGAGTCGGTGTTGGTAACGCAGACGGCAGCGGCAGCGCAGATGCAGCATGCTTAAACGGTACCTGCCAGGTAACCTATGATATGTTAGCAGCAGTTCTCGGTGAAGATACCTCCACATGGGGCGGCAGAATGCAGTTTGAATCTGACACCGCATGGGAAGTTTACAGCGTAAGCGTAGGCCGGGCTGCAAGATAATCTGATTTGCAAATAAATGCAACTATTTAGGAGGAATTAAAAAGAATGAAGAATTTAAAGAAATTTTTAGCTCTTGGCCTTGCTGTATGCATGACCCTGTCTGTAGCAGCTTGTGGTAAGACCGGTTCTAACGACGGTAACGGAGGCAGCTCTAATAACGGCTCCACTCCTTCCGGCCACAACAGTGAAATTACCATCGGAACCTGGTGGGTTCAGTACTACGACAGCTCACAGTCCAAGGTAGAAGACGACCCTTCTTATGCAGCTAACGTAGATGCAGAAGGTGATGACGATGCGAAGAAGGAAGAAAAAGCATTCAACCGCGGCACCGCAGAAAAGAAGCTTGCTAACGTTAAGAAAATTGAAGAAAAGTACGATGTTAAATTCTACTGGACCAACTTAACCTACAACGGTGTTAAGGAATCCATCAACAACTCCATCTTAGCAGGTACACCCGACTGTGATATCTACTTAGTAGAGCCCGGATTCGGTATTCCCGCCCAGTACAACGGTTTAGCTATCGACTTAAAGACCATTTTACCGGAAGACCATGATATCTTCACCACCCAGAAGGTAGCTTCTTACTTAGACCTCGGCGACGGCAAGGCCTGCCTCATCAAGCAGCAGGCTGCTGAACAGCAGGTTGCAGATACCTATCCTTTAGCATTCAACGTACAGATGCTCGAAGAGAACAACCTTGAAGATCCCCGTGATCTTTGGGAACGCGGCGAATGGACATGGGATAAGTTCAACGAATACATGAAGGTTCTGACCCAGGATACCGACGGTGACGGACAGACCGACCAGTACGGATACTGCGGTTACGAAAATGAAACCTTTGAACAGCTTTGCATGAGCAACGGTACCGGCGTAGCCGGCGGCCAGACAGAAACCCTGTCTTCTGCGGCAACCGGTGAAGTTCTTCAGGAAATGTATGATATGTACAACACCTGGAACGTATGCTACCCTTATGACTTTGAAGGTTCTCCTTCCGACTCCATGAGAGGTCAGTACAGAGAAGGCAACATCGGTTTCTTCCCTGCAGCAGCCTGGATCCTTGCAGATAAAGCAGACTATGACTACGATGGAAGCAAGGGAACAACCCTTCCCTTCGATATCGCATTCGTTCGCTGGCCGGTAGGCCCTAACGGTAACAAAGACACCAACCCCGGAAAGAACGACGTAGCAGGTGCATGCTACATTATTCCTACCGGTGTTCAGGAGCCCGAATTGGTATTCAACGTATTATATGATATGTGGAACTGGTTCGACGGTGATACTTCCCAGCGTGACAATAAGGCAGCTCTGAACTGGTGGTACTTAACAACCGGTAAGACAGCAGATTACCAGAACGCAAACTTTGCAGTTATGC
>ERZ779776.416-NODE-416-length-15922-cov-2.539863_pt1 | contig 15922 bp, 13 predicted proteins | sample MGYA00511098_ERZ779776 | MGnify/ENA primary metagenome ERZ779776 (study PRJEB29588, sample SAMEA2149318) | human gut metagenome | biome: human gut; feature: human-associated habitat; material: faeces | place: Denmark | collected 2008/2010 ...
TGTGTCGGCGGCACTGGCCGCGGCCGCGAAGAGCGCCGGTAGCGCAAGAGATATTATTTTTCGTATCATGGATTTTCGGGTTACGGATAAACGAAAGGTGGTTAGTTTATTTGGTGTGGACGGGCAGCTTGATTTCCTTAGTGGTTTTTGCATCCTTGGTGCGTTCGCCGCAGATAGAGCCGCATTTGGCAGCCGACGAGCGCAAGCTTACCTCGAGTGTGGCGTTAAGTTTTGGCTCCTTCACACTCTCGGGGAAGGAAATCACGTAGTCCATATAGGCGTTCATTGATGTTCGGCTGGTAAGCGAGCTCTCGATGAATTTTGAGCCGGCGCCGTAGAAGGGATTGAATTTCGCACGGGCTTTCATCAGTGAGAAAGTCCACGAAAGTTCGCTGCCGGGCACGCAGTTGTTCTCTATGGTTATGTCGGCGCGGGTATATGAGTCGGAGAACGACAGCGCTATGCCACCGGAAGCAGAGCCGCCCCACTTGCCGTCGTATGAAACCTCGCCGGAGAGATTCCAGGAAAATCCCGATGTGTAGTTTACGTCGGTCTGGGCGGTGGAGGGCGAGTTGAGGTGGATAATCATCCCGGAGGATGATGCGTCGGGCTTGACCGAGAGCGTCATGTGGTCGCAGTAGTATTCTCCGACTTTGGCTATCGTATAGCAGCCGTCGGTAGTGATGTTGGTTTTGTGGACGCCCTTATAGCAATTCTTGAACGAGCCGAGGAACGACTGATGGATGTAATAGTAATTGCGTTTTTCGGCAACACTGTATACATTCCAGATATCAAATTCCACATTGTAAACGTTGGTCTGCGAGGGCTTGGAATAGGACTTGCTCCGGTAGTCGGACTGAACGAGTGTATGCTTGTAGTCCGTGATATAAACCTTGTAGGCATTCACGACGGCAGTAAGATTCTCCGGCTCCGCACGGCCCGACAGACTGCGGGCAGAGGGTGCCACCGGAGAGGCAGAAAGCAATCCGTTGAGGCATTCGGCGGCTCGGTCGGCCATTTCGCCCTGTGAGTAATCGGAGATGGCTTCGCCGTCGTCGGCAAGCGGCGAGAGCTTTATGAACAGGCCGCGGTAGGATGTTCCGCGAGCGTCGGTGAATGGGTCGTCGGAGTCGGCCATGATAAACAGAGACGAGGCTATGTCGTCGATGTCGTCGGCCATCGGGCAGAAGATTCCCAGATTTTCGCATATTCTGCGCAGTATGGTCTCGTTAGCGACTTCGTCAAGAATGAGGATGCAGCCGTTGTCGAGGCTTGCGGCCAATGGGGATTCTCCGCGCATATCCTCTATTTCGGAGGCTTTGGCATAAAGGAAGTCGCCTTTACCAAGCGTATTGCCGCTCCAATGGTTACGCACGGAGAAACGGGCGACCACATTGTCGTGGAGGCAGTCGGGGGTCTCGGCTACGTCGGCTTCGGAGATATAATACAGCGTGCCATGCACTTTCACGTTGTCCGAATCGACTGAGGGCATATCTTCCGAGGGCGTTTCCTCCTCGTCATTAGAGCCGGTATCTTGTAAGCGGACAATCTTGCCGTCAACGATGTGAAACACATAGGAATCCACCATATCAGCCCATTCCGCCTTCGACGGATCAATTGCCCCGGACTCGTCGGTCTCGTCAACAATCCTGGTATCTATTATCTGCCCCTTGCATTTCAGTTCAATAACCATCCTTACAGTCGACCGCAGGTCTACCATGGTGCCGGCGCTGATATTGTCGCGGATGGCCGGCGCCGCCATGAATCCGAAAGCTTCCGGGAGGCCCTGGAGTTCCACCTCATGTGTCCACCCTGAGTTTACAGGCTGTTTTATCGGCAGAGGATCGTCCTTTTCACCGACCGTATAAATCTCCACGTCGCCCAGTTGCGATTCATCTCCTTCAAGGAGATACGACATGGAAACGGCCACAGAGTAGTCGGCCGGATCATCCGAGGGTGCATCCTCATTGTCGGAGCAACCGGCCGACATAAAACCAATGACTGAAAGCAACGCTGTCAGACCGCAGCCTTTAACGAGGTGGCACAGCGCGTCAGATAGAGAAATGTGTGTAAACATAAGCATAATTCGTTAGATGAATGTAAGGGTATATCGACATATCGCAAAGTTAGGTTTTTCCCTGATAAATCTTTAACCTGAACGGATGCAGTTTGTCCCATAAGCGGCGTACATTGGTCCGGGCGAACGTACAATTGTATAGAAGTTTGTACGGTTTGATGTACGCTTTTTGTCAATCGCTTGTATTGCAATTGTATATGATGTCGAAACTCATTTGGAACGAATACCGTTTGCCAATGTTGCGGTATGGGAATATTTCCGTATTTTTGCAATATGATACCCCTTCGACTTATATGTGCATTCCTTCTTGGAGCGGTTGCCGGTTTTCTGACGGCAAGAGGAAATTCTGCTGACCACCAATATTCCGATGCCAACCTGAAAAGGCTGGTGGTGAGCGATCCCGACTCGGTGCTATCGTTGATGGATGACGCCCAAAAGCTTCAAAGCTCCCCGATGCCGCCCTATCTCATGAATTTGTGGCGCGGAAGAGCTTACAACGAAAAGCGGATGTTCGCGCTTGCCGACCGTTATGCCTCGGAGGCCCTAACCTCTGATTCTATTGACTGCCATCCGGACATAAAGCTGAATCTTCTGACCATACTGGCTGCGGTCCGACGGTCGACAGCCGACTTCCGGGGATGCATCCACGCAGCCACGTTGGGCATCGGGCTGGCACGTGCGCTCGACAACACCCCGGCGGTCTATAATCTGCTTACTACCATGGCCGGTGTGTCGTTTGATATGGGCGACCGAAAGCGCGGCTATGGTTACCTCGATAAGATAATCTCGGAGGGAACATCCTCGCAGTCGGCACGTGAACTGGCCAATGTCTCGTCGGCTTACGGGATGAAAATAGTGGAGCTCTATGCCGACGACCGCTTCGACGATGCTCTCGCACTCAGCCAGAAACGTCTTGAAATCATCGACCGGATAGACTGCCTGGCAGGCGCACCTGCCGGTTATACCGACCAGCAGCGGGCTTACACCTATGCACGCATCGCCTCGGCTGCCCAGATGTCCGGTGATACCAGTCGGGCACAGCAGGCTTTCAGCAATTTTATGGCTAACGCCGATGGACGCACGCCCGTAGGGCGCGTGTTTGTTACAGACTATCTCCTCGAATCAAAGCAATGGGCCAAAGTGCTGGAGTTCACCGCTCCACTCTTCCCGATGTTTGAGCAGGGCGACACTATTTGCGACGACTTCCACAGCCTCCTCATAAGTAATGCCCGTGCCGAACGGGGGCTTGGCAACTATCCACTTGCTTTCTCGCTGATGGAGCGGGCCGGGGTGGTCCGCGACAGCATCTATGCCCGGGAGAAAGAGAGCCGGATCCGGGAAATGGCTACTCTTTTCGCGCTGAACGAGACTGAACTCCAGCTCAGCCGGGCCCGCAGCGAAGCCGCTCACAGGCAGATAATGCTGATATTTCTCTCAGTTTTTGCCGTGGCAGTTCTTTTGATCGCTGCTGTGCTGCTGATACAATATCGACGTTCCCAGCGCCGTAACCGCATTGCCTCGCGCCGAATCGACGAACTTACCGCCCAGCGTGAAATCATTCATAGCCGCGATAGTGCTCTTGCCGATGAGAACTACACCCAATTTGAGGCCATCGAACGAACCATACTCGAGTCGAAGCGCTATCTGCAGTCTGACTACACCCGCGACTCGCTCTACGCCGAATGCTCCGGTTTGCCCAGAAGCCGGGTATCGCAACTTATCCAGCAGTATGCCGGCCTGACCCCCGCCGACTACATCAACAAGTTGCGAGTAGAGCATTCCGTAGCCCTCATCCGCGAGCACCCGGAATGGACTATCGATGCCATTGCAGCAGCTTCCGGATACCCGCGCAAGGCAACCTACTATTCCAATTTCTACAAGATTTACGGCCTGACCCCCGCCCAATACCGCAAGGAAGCATCCGCTCCCCTTCGCCAATAAATGCCCCTCGTCTGACCGACTTGTAATTAAGAGAAACAACCTACGTAACATCGGAGTCAGAAGGCTACCGATGTATTACCAATAAGCCATCTTGCCTCTTCCAGCAGTTTGGCTTATTCCTTTCCCTAAAATACAATAATTTGTCAGCGAGGTGGCACCATCAACGCTGTGGCGTGGTAGAGCATGGGCTCAGAAATTATGATGTCTTGCCTTTGAGGCGCTTTCTTTCTTCTTCGAAGGCTTCAAGGAAGTGGATTTCGACCGGGGATAGCTGATATTGGGTGCGCTCATGGAATTTATCGTATTCCTCATTGGCTTTGAGTTTGGCAACTTCGGCAGATACGCTTCCGGCATGATTGAGCAATTCTTTACCCGATAGTTTCAGGAAATCGTCGAGTTTCTGAATCCAGTCTTTCATATACATGGGGACATTGCTCTTTGCTTGGAGCTCGGCAAAGTCGAGATATAGGTTGACAATGCGATTCAGCATATCGACCTCCTCTTCCGAAAGATAATTCTTCGCAATCTCAGCCTCACGCTTGGTAGGCATGGCTCCTCGCCACATTATCAGCCCCATGAAATCCTTTTCTGCATCAGCCCGGTCATAAATCACCTCTGCAGCAGTATGTCCGTGGGCGGCAAAGTGCATCTTGTTCTGAACCGTCTTGAAGAATTGTTGAGTGATGGATGAGCGAGGATCATAGTCTATGCTGAGGGCGTAAATCTCCAGCACCTTGCGATAGAACACCTTCTCCGAACTGCGGATGTCGCGGATTCGGGCCAACAGCTCGTCGAAATAGTTCCCTTGTCCGGCATTCTTGAGCAAATCATCATTGAGCGCAAACCCTTTGATCATGTACTCCTTCAGCACCCGAGTAGCCCACTGGCGGAACTGCACACCACGATGCGAGTTGATACGATACCCCACACTGATAATCATATCAAGATTATAGAAATCAACCTGATGAGTCTGAGTTTTGCCTTCAATAGCGCCATGTTGAGTGGTAGTTGCATATTTTGCAACTACCACATTTGGTTCAAGTTCTCCTGACTCAAAAACATTCTTGATATGTCTCGATATAGTCGACTTATTGCGCTGAAACAGCTCCGCCATCTGATCGGCCGTGAGCCATACAGTCTCGTTGGAGAGCCGAACCTCAATCTTCGTCTTCCCTCCCTGCGTCTGAAATAATATAATCTGTCCGTTATCCATACATAAATAGGATTATTCCGGCTTAACGCTATCTTTTTGTGGCGCCTTATAGAGCGCTTGAATAGGTTCCCGAAGAGCTTCAATTAATTTTTGTCTTAGTAATTTCATTTCATCTAAGTCTTTTTCGTTCTTTGGGATGAAGACGTAATAGAAATATTTATTAATATTTTTATTATCTGATTCAGGATAGATTTCTGTGTACTTTACAACTTCATTGGAAATCATAATACATAAACTATCCATTTTTACACGAGGTTTAAACACCGCTTCCGTAACAATAATATCACTAGCGCTAATACCGTTTTTCTCTAATATCGGTTTAACAACCTCTTCAAAACGAGGTTGCCTTATTTCCATCTCCCTATTTTCCACTTTGAAAAAGTGGAAAAACTCATCTCTTGATTTCCAAAGAGGGAAATGAGTATACTGACGACTACTCCATTGTACATAGAAAGGATTTTTGTCTTGTTTCATTAAAAAGACCACATCATCGTCAGATATATTAGATATTACAATTTTTCCGTCAAGCAATTTAGTTTCCCCTACAACTGAGTCTTTTGTGATAATATTTCGTAAGGCGAGTTCACCATCCGTATCATCCTTCTCATCTGGGAAATATTTTAATGCCATCGTTCTTGCAGCATTATCTAGCAGCCATTGATCATAACTGACTGTGTGATGATTTATGACATAGCGGACCTGAAAATCCTTGACATTCAGTAGTCCTTCGATTTCATTAAGAGAATTACTCTCAAAACAAACAACGTATTTGTTATTCTTATCCTTTTTTATGTGTAAAGCAGATATTAATCTTCTAAGATCGATGCTAGATGTACTATAGCCTGAGGCCCAAACATCCCTACATGCATAGTCAAGTCTGTCAGCATCTATAATATTGCCATGTAATAACGATATAAAACAATTTTGAATCTGATGAGTTTCCTCCTTTTTTCTATAGGTGTTTCCTATAATCATTCTTGCTACTAATTCAGTATCAATATTAATACGCTTTAAAGCATCGCTGAATTCCATAACAGAAACGATTGCACTCATGAACTCATGGAAATTAGGTTCATCAAGTCCCATGAGTACATTCAAATCTGTTTTAAACTCCTCGTCTTTTATCTCTGATATAAGGTTTTCTGCAAGGTTGTTCTTCTGACCAAAATATCGCTCAAACGAATGAGAAAAGGGAGCATGACCAACGTCATGCAAAAGACATGCCGCTAAGTAGGAGTCATATATCACTCCTAAAGTAGTTTCAGTTTCCCCCCAATTCTTATTTGCTTTTGCCTCTTTTTTTAGATGTTCTACTATTAACGATCCTATGTGGTAAACGCCCAAAGAATGAATAAATCTATCATGTCTAGCACTTGGATAGACAGAACGTATTGAAGTTTGTTCAACACGACGTAACCGTTGAAATGGTTGTGTATCAATTATATGTTTGATATAATGATCTTCGACCATTATATATCCATGCACAGTGTCTAAAATTCTTTTCATTTGTCTTCTATGGCAGTATAAAAAGTGTGAATTAGATCTGTTATTTCTTTCGGGGGAAGTAAGTTTTGTATTCTCCACTGAATATCTTGAAATTTCCTGATGACAAGGATGTTATTCTCAAACGAGACATGGTTCGCAAATGAGCATCGAAACGCATCTATTGAGATCATATCGGATGTTACTAGCAGGGCCGGTTTATGTCGTTCTAATTCAATTGCAATTCGCCGAATATTTTCAAACTTAACACATATCGTATTCCGTTTGATCATATCTTTTGTTATTGCAGCAATTATACTTGAAGAATCAATTTCGTTAAACATTTTATAAAATATTAAAAGAAATTTTTAAAGAGGCATTTCTTGGATTACTTCGCCGTTCAAGAGCTTTCCGTTGGCATGTTTATTCCGTTTGATACCGTCGGAACCCCACGTTCCCCATTGCTTGAAAAAGAAACGTGCTCCTTGCTCTTCTACTTGTCGGCGGATATTCATAACCCATGCTTCCTGCATAGGACGTGCTTTAGGACCGCTTTCACCACCTACAATTACCCAGTCAATCTCGGTTAAGTCAAGAATGCCTAAATCTTCAACTAAAGGTTCACAAGATAGGAATTTGACCGAAGCTGGCAAGTTGCGTAAACAGTCAATTCTAAATCGAGAAGACTGAGCTTCAACAGTAACACCAAGCCAAACATTGTCAGGGATTGAATGGGTAGCAAAATATTCTGCCATTCGTTCTGCTCTCTTTGTCAATATCTGGTATCTGTGTTGCGGAGTCCTTTTAATAACATCAAACATCTTGTCTACGAATTTAAATGGCACTTCTTCATGAAAGATGTCGCTCATGGAACACACAAAAATATTATGTGAACTTTTCCATGACAAAGGTTCATCAAGACATCTTTCATGTAATGTTACTGTGAATCCATTGGCGTACTTCTCTTGTCCCATTGCTTTCAGACGTCTTGACATAACCTCTGCATAGCAATGTAGACATCCGGTAGATTTCTTAGAACAACCTGTAATTGGGTTCCAAGTTTTATCAGTCCATTCTATTTTAGTTGATCTCATTTCTTTCCAATTATTTCTTTAGCAATTTTAACTGCGGTCTCGTTATTCGAAGCAAAGACAAAATGATATATTGGAACATTCATGTTGTTATTTAAAACTAAAGGCTCCGGAATAACATGAGTGAACACAGTCTTAAGACGCTCAAGATAAAGTTGGGCAATCTTACCAATTGGTTCTTTCACCTTCTCAATGACATCTGTTTCACCGAATAAGGTCATTTCATGTCTACGTTTATAAAAATTTGATCTTATTTCTTGTTCATTCAGTCCAAAGAAATCCTTTAATTTATCTATATAACGCAATTCTCCTTTTCTGTCAAGCAACCTATTAACAATAACACCAGTAGGAACCAAAATCCAAAAATCAGTTCCTGTATCCTTAAAATTTGTGATACTATCCCAATTTACTTGCATACCGAATGGGTCGAGTAGAACTAATGCCTTATGTTTGTGTCCCTGAGTTGTATGCATAAACTCGGACATTTTCTGTAACATATCATTAGCATCCCCACATCTAAATACCAAGGTATGAGTGGACCTAAATTGTGATAATCTTCCTTCTAATGATTGTTTAGAATTCTCATTTTTATCAATGAAATAGTAAACATCAAAGCCTCGTTGTTGAACACTGAGCACTCTCTCAGCTGCTCCCTTGTAGACTTCACTATCACTAGGAACATATAATTCGGATGATTCAAGTTCTTGAAGGAAGATATTTTCATTTGATTTATCGTCTATTTCAGGGGCATGTTGATCCGTCCCGCTTCCGGCAAAACCATCAAAATAAATTAACTTCTAGTTATATTTATCTCGATATTTATTCATTATAGTGAGATACGCATTTACATACTTACTGAAGGCAGTGAGTTTCTCTTCTGTCCAATCGCCTCCCCAAGTTTGTCCTTTCTTTATACGTGCCATAACTATTGAATATTAAAATGCGAAGAACTTGTCTTGCATTCGGTTTTTAAGGTTGAATTTTTTGGTGGAGTCAAGGGCACGCTCTATGCAGATGAATTTTGTGTCTGTATTCTGCATAAAGTAGTCGACTGTAGAATCACTTAGAGCGTTATCAACACAGATATATGCCTCCTTAGTGCCATCTGACGCGACATATACAGTATTCTCTGTAAAGGACGGCTGATGTTCAAGTTTGTAGGTAAGCATAAACCCACGGGAAATAAGAATTTCCGTGATGAGTTCCTGCTCACTGAATCCAATTGAGAGTTGCCGTTCTTTTTCCGCAACATATTTACGGAAAAGTTCGAGATTTTCTTCTTCTGTTTTTTCAGGGTCTGGGGCATAATCAGTACGGGGAAAGGATGACTTTGTGAGAGTAAAAACTTTGAACCCAAGCTGATTTAGCTGTTTATGATCTTCAGGTGTCAGTATCCTGCCATTAAAATCAGCTTTTGTTTTTTCTACAACCGCTTTATTACGAGCGATTGTAATATCGCTGATTTTCTTGAATCCTGCACGTCGAGCATTACTATTTTCATCAGTTGTTTGAGGGACTTGAACAAGAATATATTTTCTATGACCACCATCTTTCAAGTTTTGATTGACTACAGCATGCCCAGTCGTCCCTGATCCGGCGAAGAAGTCAAGAATTATACAATCTTTATCCTCATTCCCATTGATAAAGAATGATATGGCTTTTTGAATCAATTGTGGCGGTTTAGGGAAAGGAAAGATTCCTCTGCCAATCAAAGTTTCCAATTCTGCACTTGCTTGGTCTGTTGTTCCAGTTTCCTCTCTTTTCCAAAGATTGGATGGAACCATACCGCCATCCATTTCAGATAGGAATTTTTTTAGGCGAGGGTAGGAATTGTTACCATCTTGTCCCCAGTATAGTTTTTTATCCTTTACATGTTGCTCATAAGTTGCTCTCTCATACTTCCAAGCATTTGTAGGGTGTTCTATGGCTTGTCCTGTAATCGGATTGTATATTGGGTAGCACAGGTTTGGCCTTTCTTCACGAGAAGCAGGATTTACATAAGATACACTAGTCCAAGGTCCGCGTTCATCATTATCTGGATTCGAATATATTGCATCCGACCTATCGTTACGCGGTTCTTTAATGGTAATAAGGTTCGTGGATTTGCGATAGCAAAGCAGATGCTCGGTCATAGTTCCAAATAATTTGGAATTATTACTACGAGTATAACGTTTCTCCCAAATTATATTGACAAGGAAATTGTCAGTGCCAAATACTTCATCGCAGATTTTACGAAGATGATGTATTTCATTGTCATCCATAGAAATGAAAATTACACCATCAGGACGAAGCAGATTACGAGCCACCAATAGTCGGCTATACATCATGTCGAGCCAGTTACTATGAAAGCGACCACTTGCATCAGAATTGGTATCGAGGCTAATACCATTCTCTGACTGTTCTGTTCTCTCCCAATAGGCTTGACGACCTTCGGAAAAATCATCGTTGTATAGGAAATCTTCGCCCGTATTATAGGGAGGATCAATATAAATGACTTTAATCTTGTTTCTATAGCCATTAAGTAATATTTTCAGAACTTCAAGATTCTCGCCCTCGATGATGATGTTCTCCGTTGTATCTGGATTTACACTCCGCTCTTCGTCATAATGCAAAGTGGCGCGGGTCGGCATAAAGGCGTTTCGTTTAGCCTTCGATTTGCCAAACCAACGGAACTCATAGCGTTCAGTCTCGTCTATGCTATTAGGATTTACAGCCTTTTTGACTTCGTTGATGTCGAGCTTACCTTCTTGCGTAAACCAGTCCGGAAACATTTTGCGTAATGTTTCAAGGCGTTCAGCATTGATGTCTGGCGACTGTATGATGTGGTCTTTATATGTTTCCATTATTGTTTATTTTCTGATTGGCTTGCGCCTTGAAAGTGTCGTATTCTTTGATTGGAGCTTTATAGTAGGCCTCAATCCCTATTGATTGAAAATGCTTGATTGCGCATTTTATTCGTCCAATCTCATGAGGTGTCAAAGCCCTTGTGTCATTTATATCATCTGTGCCTTTTATCTCGACAACGAAATAATATTCTTTGTCTTCATGAGGGCTGCTTAATTGCCTTTTGTGCAGTACAACTCCAAAGTCAGGCTCATAATTCCCAATCGGTGTTGGTATCTTATACCATGACGGAAATTTAAGAAAGCACAAGACCTCAGTATTTGTGATTTTGTCTGCCTCTTTCGCAAATTCCTTTTCGAGAAAGCTGTCATAAAGAGTCTTATCCCAAACACCATGATTGGGAGTGTTGACCCAGTTTTCGCATCCATCCTTTCGGAAATCCTTAAAATCAAAATCGTAAGTTTCTCCGATTGGACTATATTCAATGCATCGAACAAGTTCGTCCAGCTGAATCTGTCGTATTTTGAATACAGCCTGCTCCATGAAAACAGGTGGATTTTTAATATACTGCTCCTGATTGCTGATTCCGGCAACAATCTTGAGGACGGATGTATAACACAGTCCGGTCTTTTCGCTTATTTCCTCGACTAAATCATGAGGATTGAACTTTGCACGACCTGCATAAGATTCGGAACCATAATATTCGGCATTATTGAGATTACTGATGTCCGTTATTCTCATGCTCTGGACTTCAAGAATATAGTCATTGATTCGTATTTCGTTAAGTGAGTCTATACTTCTCCTTATTAACTCATCTTCGTCCATCTGAATCCTGTAAGAAGTTTTCTTAGCTACGACATTCCAAAAGCGGCGAAATATGCTCATGAAAGTTTCATCTTTCTTTACTTTGAAAGTCACGCGATTTAGTCGCTTCCCTTTATGTGTATGCTTCGGTTTTGGAATGTTGCCTCCTGTTCCGTATTGCTCCTCGTATTCTTGTTGATAGCTACGAGCGAAAGTCTCGTATGTTTCATTCGGAACAATAGTGAGCTGATTAATTTGCTCTTCTTCCGGAGTTTCATCGCTATCGTAAACACGCTCTCCACTCTGATTGACACAAATACGGAGTCCTCTACCAATCTCCTGACGTTTCTTATTCTCAGAGTAGCTCTCATTAAGCGTTGCTATACCAAACACGTTGGGATTATCCCAACCTACACCTAATGCGGAATGAGAGAAGATAAACTCAATAGGACTTTCAAAAGAAAGAAGCCGCTGCTTGTTATGAAGAATCTCATCGAAAATCTCTTTATTCTTTCTGCAAGCATCCTCTTTGTCGGTATACTCTCCTTGCGAGGTCTTGGCAAAATAAAAGCCCTGTGCGGCCAGAACATCGGAATCCGCCGGCTGTTTGCCATCATTATATTCGGCATAGACTTGGCGATACTTCTGTTCAAAAAGTTGCTTGATTATCGGTCGCTCAGGACTCATATAGTTAGCAACTCTATCAATGAATATCAATGAAAGATTTTTGATGCCTTGAGACTGTAGTCTGTTCTTGTTTTCAAAATGACGACGAATAAGCCATTCGAGCTGCAAAGCCCATACCTGTTCTTTGTTTGCAGATGATGAACCCTCAATGATTTCAGCCCCATTTGTAAATGCGACATGCCATTTTCGGTCGGTCATTGATTTGTAGATGCGGCTTATGGTAAAGTCGCGATAAGACTCATTGCCGGATTTGTCGGCAAGGTTATCATCTTTTTTCAACAAGCCAGACTTTTTGAACTCAAAGCGACCTTTGGATTTATTCAACTTCCATAGTTTTAACTTGACCTTGACCTGAGTTGCAGTGGATTGCACCTGACTAATCTCTAATTTCAAGGTTGCCTCATCATTGCTTTCCGATACGGTTAAGACTTCCAACTTTTTTACCAATCCAAGTCGGTAACTTTCAGCCGGAGTCAGTTGGTAGAGCACATTCTTTTTAACGGCATGGGTAGCTGAATAACGCAGTTTAAACAGAGGCTGGAGTTTGGCTATCCATTGTTTAGAGTTATCAGTATCCATACCTTCCTGAGGCTCATCCATTAATACTATTGGATGTGTCTGAGCAAGAGATTCAAGATGTGGCAGATTGTTAAACATATCTTCACGATCAACCTGATTCAATATATTATTCTCAGAGTTAAATGATGCCATTGTAAGCACCATAATCTGAAGATTGTCAGAGGTGATAAAATCGTGAAGTAAGCTTATTTTTGAACTATCATAAACAAATACATTAGGGGTTACATCATACTTCTCCGAAAGCTGCTCTTTGAAATTCTCAAAAGTATCAATAACGCCCTGGCGGATGGGGACAGAAGGAACAAGGACAATGAATTTGCTTAGGCCATACTGTCTAAATAGCTCATACGCAGTTTGAAGGTACGTAAGTGTTTTGCCTGTGCCTGTCTCCATTTCAATACAAGCATCATTCTCATTAACCAGAAATACCTGTGTATCTGAGACGCCATTCCCATGGATGATGCTTTGTATGTTATCGTGTATTTGTTGGCTTGATAAGGAGCATACATTCATGTGAATATCCTCATTATGGGCATTATCGTAAGTATTACGCTCCATGCCACGAAAGATGTCAACCACACTTTGTATGGCTGTTATCTGGTGTTGAGGATTTTCAAGTCTGAATTTCATAAGATCCTATAAAAATAAACGATTATATAGATTCTACGAATTCCTTATTTAGCAATTCATCTAATTCAACATCAAGTAGTTTTGCGATCTTAACCAATAATGCAATATCAGGCTGTGAAGAGTTTGTACACCACTTTGAAACAGTCGATGGATTTATGCCTAACTCAGAAGCTAGCCATTTATTAGTTTTTTGTTTTTCTACCAAAACTACTTTTATTCGATTTATCCTTTCAATCATAACATAAATTCTTTGGCCGCAAAATTAATGAAAAAATTTCATGTAGAGATGGTGATTTAGATGTTGTATAACATAAGATACTATAACAGGAGTATAAATCACGGATGAATAGAAGTGTTTAGCCTCAAACGAGAAAACTTAGCTTCATCTATCGTTTACTACTTATGCCTCGTTTTGGCTGAGTCGATTTCAGCATCCTGTGAGGAGCACCATGAAGAGGGGTCGGCGAGGGGTGGAGGATTAACGGCGATGGGCTAATTGGTTTCGTTGAGCGTGTTTCGGGGTTTCTGCGAGGACTGGAAAGAGGGGTTACATGGCTTTCAGGGCGAAGTATTTCCAGAGTGGGGCGGCCATAAGCGATTGCTTGATTCTATCGTCGAGCAAGAGCTGCTTTACCTCGGTAGGAGTAAGCAGGCGGACGGCGATGTCTTCGGTAGCGTCGAGATGCTGGGTGCCGATTTTCTCGACGTCGGTGGCCAGAAATGTGTATGTAAGGTTGTTGGTCGAACTGGGGTTCTGCGAAAGAACCATGAATTGCTGCCAGGTGCCGTTGCCGTAGCCGGTTTCTTCCAGAAGTTCGCGGCGTGCGGTATCCATGGGGGCTTCTCCCTCTTCGGCCACTCCGGCAACGAGTTCGGTGAATACATCCCCGAGGCCGTGGCGGTATTGTTCCACCATGACGAAATCCCCGTCGGATGTAATGGCGATAACGTTGATCCAGGTGGGATATTCCAGAACGTAGTATTCCGGATGGATGGTGCCATTGGGGAGGCGCACGGTGTCGCAGCGTGCCGTGAGCCATGGGCGCCGGATTACATACCGGCTATCTATTGTTTCCCATTTTTCGATTTTCATGACATACGGGGTGAGTGTTTCTGCTCTGCAAAGCTACGAATTTCCGGCGGAATTGCGGTGGCGGATAGTCGGCAGATGTAGGGAAAATACGACAGGACGCCGCGACTGGATGTCTGCGGCGTCCTGCGGTAGGGGAGGGGGTCAGCGCCAGCCCATGAACATCTTTACGACTTCGGGGTCGTGGTGGTCGAAAAACAGGCTTTTGCCCGTGTCGAGGCGCCGGATTTCCTCCATATCCTCGTCGGAGAGCGAGAAGTCGAGGATGTCGAGATTCTGGCGCATGCGCTCTATATGGGTCGACTTCGGGATGATGATTACGTCACGCTGATATAGCCAGCGCAGAGCCACCTGTGCTACGCTCTTGCCATATTTGCGGCCGATTGCCTCAAGCACCGGGTTTGTGAAGAAGTTATTGCGGCCTTCGGCGAGGGGTGCCCATGCCATTGCCCGTGTGCCGAATTCATTGAGGTATTTGAGGGCTTCGGTCTGCTGGTCGAATACGTGTGTCTCAATCTGATTTACTGCCGGTGGAATCTCAACGTTGCTGGCAAGGTCCACGAAATGGTCGGGATAGAAATTGCTTACGCCGATTGCGCGGATTTTCCCTTCCTTGTAGGCTGCTTCGAGAGCGCGGTATGCGCCGTAGCGGTCGCAGAAAGGCTGGTGTAGGAGCATCAGGTCGATATAGTCGGTCTGGAGGCGGCGCAGGCTCTCGTCGATCGATGCTTTGGCTTTTTCATAGCCGTAGTTGGAAATCCATATTTTTGATACTATGAAAAGCTCGGAGCGGGCGATGCCGCTCTCCTTGACCGCCTCGCCGACGCCTTCCTCGTTGTGGTAGGCCTGGGCTGTATCAATCATGCGGTAGCCTACGCTCAGCGCATCGGCCACGCAACGTTTGCATTCCTCGGGGTTAACCTGATATACGCCGTAGCCGATGCGCGGCATTTCGACGCCGTTGTTGAGTTTAATCGTTGTCATTGTTGTTCGATCCATTGTTTTATGATTTCGGTTGATGCAGGTAGGCGGAGGCCATTTTTCCAGTCAAGTCCGGGATAGCCTTTGCGCAGAGTCGCGTCGGCTTCCGACATCGGACTCTCATAGGAGGTGCAGAAGGGGTAAATCGGTTTTCCGGCAAGTTGGGGGCCATAGGTGTCGAGAAATGTGCGGATTATGGCCGGCTCCTCGTGCCACCAGATCGGGAAACCCAGAAATAACGTATCGACTTTGGTGAAATCAATGTCGATAGGCTTAATCGCCGGACGTAGCGATTGGTCGAGATGCTCGCGTGTGCATCGGGAGGTCTCATTGGTCCAGTCGACATCGGCCGACGAATAGGGTTGTTCCGGCATGAGGCGGATGGCTTTGGCGCCCGTTGTCTTCGAGAGCTCCTTTGCCGCAAGCTCCGTATTCCCGGAGTGGGTGAAGTAGATGATTACTGAGTTCATAGAATCGGTTGTTTTGGTCAGCTGGTCTGCGGC
>ERZ779776.434-NODE-434-length-15622-cov-3.580073_pt1 | contig 15622 bp, 10 predicted proteins | sample MGYA00511098_ERZ779776 | MGnify/ENA primary metagenome ERZ779776 (study PRJEB29588, sample SAMEA2149318) | human gut metagenome | biome: human gut; feature: human-associated habitat; material: faeces | place: Denmark | collected 2008/2010 ...
CTGTGCCAGGCGGAGCATCGTGTCCTTCTGGTCGTCATCGGCGAAGGCATAAGTGCTGGAGTTGTAGAGCGGGATGCTGTAATAGGCCAGCTTGTACATCTGGTTCTCCAGATGGCTGGTCAGGTCGGCGTCGGAAACCGGGGTCTCGCCGTTGGTGCCGTACACGAGGTCGAGCAGGTCAGTGCTCTTGAGCAGGATGCGCTCGAAGCGCTGCAGCGTCTCCAGACCGATGCCGTTGGCGGTGTAGGTGCTGCCGTACTGGTCCATCAGCTGCTGGGCGTAGCTGTCGGCGGCAGACTTCTGCTCCTCGGTCATATCTGAGCCAAGCACCATCCGTATGAACTCACCCTTAAGTGATGCATCCTTTTCGTATTCACTGTAATTGATGAGAAGTCTTGTCTCATCATACACCTTTTCATAGTAGAAATATTCCTCGAACATATCCTTGAGGAAATCTGTGTTTATCTCACAATCCACGTCCACCTCACCTACAAGCACGAACTTTACCATGCTTCTCGATGAATATTCACTGTCCGAAATGGCCTTTTCCATCTTCACAGCCACATCCTGTGTGGTCATAGCTCCTGTCACATCCACATACAGCGTGTAGAGGCTCCTGTACGCAAACGGTACAAAGCTAAAGCCTGCCGTGAGCTTCTCATCATCTATATCAAGCACCACAAAGCCCTTTTGTCCACACTCATCAAAGCCTCTTCCCTCTAAGCAACCGCTGTAGCAGTACATGCCACGGTTGTCAAGCTGTCCGCTCTGATACTCATGCACATGACCGAGCGCGAGATAATCAATGCCCTTATTCTTAAGGTCGCCTGTGGAAATCTCATCACCGAGCTGCCCGTGGAGAGTGACAACGTTGTAATTGTCATTGTCGAGCACAAGAGAATTGTACATAACAGCCTGGTTAGACTTGTCTATCTCAATACCTGTTATTGTGATATTTCCATAGCTGTATGAGGTCCACTGATTAGAAAAAAGCTTAAGGTTGCCAGGGATTTCATCGAGCTTCGATATGAAATTGTCCGAGTCGTGATTACCCTTAAGATAATAGAAATCAATATCCGGATTTGACGTAATCGAATCCTTTACCAGATTTCTGGCAGTCGCTGACACATTTCTCGTGTCAAATAAATCGCCTGCTATGATAATCGCCTTTACATTGTTATTTTTGGCGTACTCTATCATCCTTGAATATGTACGCAGTATTTCCATTTTTCTCTCTTTTGCCTGCTCCTTTGACAGATTCGAGGTCATCTTCGAATCCAGATGCAGGTCTGCACAGTGGATAATTTTCATTTTTCCAATTCCTCTTGATATATGAACGTTTATAAATCATTACAGACTACACATAGATTCATTACGCATAGCCTGGTTGCATCATTTACAGCCAATTCACAATTTCATAATCATTTAACAATTAAACGTGCTGACTGTCTGCAAGCTCAGGTGTACCTCTCATCTGAATGAGCGGGCCGCCCTTCTTCTCAACGTAATCCTTAGTGATTGTAACCGTGCCGATATTGTCATCCTTTGGTATCTCATACATGATATCGAGCATGAAATCCTCTATAATCGCACGAAGGGCTCTGGCTCCGACCTTCTTCTCCTTTGCCATCTTAGCGATGGCATAAAGCGCATCGTCATCGAACTCAAGCCTTACCTCATCCATCTCAAGAAGCTTCTGATACTGCTTGATTATGGCATTCTTTGGCTCCTTCAATATCTTTACAAGCATATCCTCGGTGAGAGCCTCAAGTGAGAACATGATAGGAAGTCGTCCGATAAACTCAGGAATCATTCCGAATTTGCGGATATCATCAACAGTTGCCTGCATGAGCAGGTTCTCATCCCCATCATACTTGTCCTTCAAATCAGCCTTGAAGCCTATAGAAGCCTCCTTGTTCAGGCGCTCCTTTATGATATCCTCAAGTCCCGGGAAAGCACCTCCGCATATAAAGAGAATATTTCTCGTGTCAACTGTGGTCATCGGAACCATGGCATTCTTGCTGCTGGCACCAACCGGCACCTCAACCTCTGATCCCTCTAAAAGCTTAAGCATACCCTGCTGCACTGACTCTCCGCTCACATCACGCTGGTTGGCATTTCTCTTCTTTGCAAGCTTGTCTATCTCATCTATAAAAATGATACCGTGCTCAGCTCTCTCCACGTCATTATCTGCAGCCGCAAGAAGCTTACTTACCACACTTTCGATATCGTCACCGATATATCCGGCCTCAGTAAGTGATGTGGCATCTGTTATGGCAAGTGGCACATCTAAAAGCTTTGCAAGAGTCTTTACGAGATATGTCTTTCCTGAACCTGTAGGTCCGATCATGAGCATATTTGATTTTTCAATCTCCACACCGTCGAAACTCTTTGAACTCTGCTTTGCAGTGGTATTCTCTTCCTGCGCCTTATGCTTATTGTCTGCCATGACACGCTTGTAGTGGTTATATACTGCAACCGACATGACCTTCTTTGCATGCTCCTGACCTACCACATAATCATCAAGACTCGCCTTAATTCTATGCGGTGCAGGAATTGAGTGAATGTCAAGAATCGGCTCGACCTTTTTCTCTTCCTTTGGTTTTTTCTTCTTAAGCTTCTGGCTGTTTGGTATGCCTCCTGTCAGATCTGACAAATTTATCATGCTGATATTGGGCATATTGCCAAAATCCATATTGCTTATATTTCCCAGATTTCCGAGGTTGCCAAAATTACCGTTGCTCATGGAGTCAAAGGTCTTTTGCATACAATCGTTGCAGATGCACAGGTTCGGCTGGATATGTATCATCTTGCCAGCCACGCTCTCCGGTCTACGGCAGATATAGCAGACATCCTCGTAGTCGTTTGACTTGTTATCGTTTGTATTATCTATGTTATTTGTAGTTTCTTCATTATTATCCTGAATATTGTCAGGTACTTCCTTGAAATCATCATTATTCATAGGTGAATTACCGCCTTTGTATCATTTAGCTGCTTTATCAGCTATTTAACTATTATACACTACTGAATAAATGCGTGCAAGCAAGCTGAGGCGCTTTTGAAAAAAAAGAACCGACAGATCAAAAGACCTGTCGGATCCATTTTCTTAATATCTATTATAACAGCTCCATAAGAAGCTTATTGACAACAGCAGGATTTGCCTTGCCATTTGTGGCCTTCATGGTCTGACCTACGAGTGCTCCGATAGCTTTCTTCTTGCCATTGTGATAATCCTCCACTGCCTGTGGATTTGCATCGATGACAGCCTGGATTGTGGCTTTAAGCTCACCCTCATCATTCATGTTCTTAAGCCCGTTCTCCTCGACATACTGCTCAGGATCGATATCATCCGAGAATATTTTCTCAAATACTTCCTTTGCAACAGATGAGTTGATTGTGCCTGCATCTACCAGATCTACAAGCTTTGCAAGGTTTACAGGTGAGAAGTTTATCTCATCTGCATCCATATCGTTATCCTTTAACAGTCGCATTGTCTCAACCATCAGCCAGTTTGAAACCTTCTTCGGCTTGCCGCAGAGCTTTGTGGCAGCCTCAAATATGTCTGCCATATGCTTTGACTCTGTGAGAATCTTTGCATCATACTCAGGGATGTCGTATTCCTTCTTGTAGCGTGCAAGCTTCTGTGGACGAAGCTCAGGCTGCTTTGCCTTTATCTGTGCGATCCATTCATCGGATACGACGATTGGCACGAGGTCAGGCTCAGGGAAATATCTGTAGTCCTGTGCATCCTCTTTTGAACGCATGGCATGTGATGATTCCTTGTTGTCATCCCATCTACGTGTCTCCTGTACTACCTTTCTGCCCATCTCAAGAAGCTCTATCTGACGCTCACGCTCACCTTCTATGGCATGTGCAATAGCCTTGAAGGAGTTAAGGTTTTTCATCTCCGTACGTGTACCAAACTTCTTTGCGCCCACCTCTCTGACTGAGATGTTGACATCGGCACGCATTGAGCCCTCATTCAATTTACAGTCAGATGCTCCGAGATACTGGATGGTCTGACGCAGAGTCTCAAGGTATGCGATAACCTCCTCAGCGGAGCGCATATCAGGCTCTGATACTATCTCTATAAGAGGTACTCCGGAACGGTTGTAATCTACGATCGATACGTCCTCCCACTCGTCATGTACGAGCTTTCCGGCATCCTCCTCCATGTGGATTTCATGGATTCTGACGTTTTTCTTTCCGTTTACTGTCTCAATCTCCACTGAACCGTTGCGGCAGATTGGCAGATAAAGCTGTGATATCTGATAGTTCTGTGGGTTATCCGGATAAAAATAGTTCTTTCTGTCAAATTTGCTGTACTGTGTGATGGTACAGTTGGTGGCAAGTCCTACTGCCACTGCGTACTCTACAACCTGCTTGTTTAAAACAGGAAGTGAGCCCGGCTGTCCTGTGCAGACAGGACATGTATGTGTATTTGGTGCGCCTCCGAAAGCTGTGGAGCAGGCGCAAAAGATCTTTGTTTTTGTAGCTAACTCTACATGGACCTCAAGTCCGATGACTGTCTCATAGTTTTTCATATCCTTTTTGCCTCCTTCCTACTGTGCACCGGCAGATTTATTGGTATCTGATGTATTTTTGTTACTGTATTTCTCCGCGATAGTGCTGCGCTTAAGCTCTCTTGTTTTTTCAAAGCTGTATGCTGCACGGATGATATTCTTCTCATTAAAGCAGTCTCCGATGAGCTGTAATCCGATTGGGAGTCCGTTTTTGTCCATGCCGCACGGAAGCGATATTCCCGGAAGTCCTGCAAGGTTTACAGATATGGTGTAGATATCACCGAGGTACATCTGGATTGGATCACTTAAGCTCTCTCCAAGCTTTGGAGCTGTGGTTGGTGCTGCCGGTCCGAGTATCACATCATATTTGGCAAAGGCATCATCAAAGGCTTTTTTGATAAGTGCTTTTACCCTTAAGGCCTTTAAGTAATATGCATCATAATATCCTGATGAAAGCACGAAGGAGCCGAGCATGATTCTTCTCTTTACCTCAGGTCCAAAGCCCTCAGAACGCGATTTCTTGTACATGTTGTGAAGGTCTGTGTACTCCTTTGTACGGTATCCGTATTTGACACCGTCGAATCTGGCAAGGTTTGAGCTTGCCTCTGCGCAGGCAATTACATAGTAAGCCGGGATGGCATACTCTACAAGTCCGAGGTCAAATTCTTCCACAACAGCACCTTTTTTCTTTAATTCATCTGCCGCTGCAAGGATTGCCGATTTTACCTCCGGGTCAAGTCCATCTCCGAGATAATCCTTTGGAATACCGATCTTCATGCCCTTTACGTCATCGACAAGAGCCTCTGTAAACTTTAAATCGTCTCTGTTTACTGATGTCGAATCCTTCGTATCATATGAAGCGATTGCCTCAAGTATAGCAGCACAGTCTGTGACATCCTTTGCGATAGGTCCAATCTGGTCAAGCGATGAGCCATAGGCAATGAGTCCATATCGTGAAACTGTGCCGTAGGTTGGCTTGATTCCTGTCACACCACAGAAGGAGCTTGGCTGTCTGATTGATCCGCCTGTATCTGAACCGAGTGCAAACGGTACCTCCTCTGCTGCAACTGCTGCACAGCTTCCGCCTGATGAACCGCCCGGTACGTGCTCTGTATTCCATGGGTTTTTGGTTGCTCCAAATGCAGATGTCTCTGTGGTGCTTCCCATGGCAAACTCATCCATGTTGGTTTTTCCAACGATGACACAGCCTGCATCCTCAAGACGCTTAACAGCCTCCGCTGTGTAGGTCGGGATGAAATTGTAGAGTATCTTTGATGAACATGTGGTGAGAAGCCCTTCTGTACACATGTTATCCTTTATGGCTACAGGCACACCCGCAAGCGCTCCTTTTAGCTCTCCCGCATCAATTTTTGCCTGAACTTCTGCTGCTTTTTTAAGTGCACCCTCTTCGTCTATTGTGACAAAGCTGTTTATCTTTTCTTCTTTTGCTTTTATAGAAGCAATGGCAGCCTTTACAGCCTCTTCCACTGTAACTTCCTTTGCCTGTATTTTCTTGCCGAGTTCCACGGCAGTTAAAGACATTAAATCCATTTTTCTCCTCCTTGCCGTTATTCGCCGATTGTCTTTGGTACCTTGAATCCGCCGTCCTTCTTGACCGGTGCATTGGCAAGTGTAGCTTCACTTCCGTCACCGTTTGTGACAACATCATCTCTGAATACATTGTTTACAGGGAATACGTGGCTCATAGGCTCAATTCCCGAAGTATCAAGCTCCTCGAGCTTATCGATATAATCAAGCATATCTGCCATATCCTTCTTTGCAGCCTCTGCCTCCTCCGGTGAAAGCTCAAGCTTTGCAAGGATTCCGACATACTCCATAGTCTCATCTGAGATTACATTTCTCATGACTCCGTCCTCGCCCATCACCTTTGTGGTAACAGCCTGCTGCTCAGGAGTCTCCTCATCAGGCTCCTCGTCAAGCGCAGCACTTCTGACCTTTGCATATACCGCTTCATCGCATATACCCTGATTGTTGAAGCCTGCGTGGCATAAAGTACCCTCATATTCCATGCCTGCGGCAGCCATCACCTTGCCTGAATTTGGATTTTCAGTATCATGTCTGGCCCATACACGTCCGGCACCGACCTCATTGATGAAAAATCTGATGATAGCTGTGAGTGCCTCTGTCATATAACCGTTATTCCAGAAACGCTTTCCGATACAATAACCGATTTCAACCGACTCAACTCTCTCATCAGTTTTAATTGCACTTATAGTACCGATAGGCTGCTCGAGATCATTAAGCTCAATAGCCCACTGATAAAAATCTTTTTCGTCATACTTAGATATCCATTCTTTTAAAATAGTCTCTGTAGTATCAACACTCTCATGCGCCGGCCATGTAAGATATTTTGTCACTTCCGGGTCATTCGCCCAGTTGTAAAACATGTTCTCGGCATCTTCTATTTCAAATCTTCGAAGAGTAAGCCGCTCTGTGGCGATTTCTCTTGTTCCTATATGATTCATACGATATCCTTTCTCTCTTTCCTGATATTTTAATTTCTACTTGGGATTATACACACATGCCACTTCTAAGCCTTAAAGCGCACCCGCCATAATTGAATCCTGCATATCTGGGACTGCCAAAACTTGCATCCGGGTGCGCATCAACACCCTGCAACGCATGGGTGCATATATATTGTGAAGACAAATTTTTAACAGTTCCGACGCTCACAGCCTGTAATACCTCACAGCATACCTCCTGCCAATAACCTATCCGCAGGAAATGTCGGAACAAGCTTAAAAATTTTCTGAACAAAATATATACACACATGCAACCTCAAGGCCTTACAGCGCACCCGCCACAACCCTAGAAGCTAAATTCTATGGCTCCAATCTGCTGAGATCACGAGGAAACAGTGTTGCCTCACGCACATTGTCCTCTCCGATAAGCTGCATTGTAAGTCTCTCAAGTCCTATTCCAAGACCTCCATGTGGCGGCATGCCGTACTTAAAGGCTGAAAGATAGCTCTCCATACCCTCTGTCTCCATGCCACGCTTTGCGATTTTTTCCATAAGCTTGTTGTAGTCGTGGATTCGCTGGCCGCCTGTTGTGATCTCAAGACCTCTGAAAAGCAGATCAAAGCTTAAGGTGTATGTCTCGTCTGCCGGATCATCCATGGCATAAAATGGTCTCTTCTTTGAAGGATAATGTATGACAAATACAAAATCACTGCCATACTCTTCCTTGAAGTACTGTCCAATAAGTACCTCCTCCTCCGGCTCTAAGTCGAATGGGTTTCTGAACTGTCTGTTATATTTTTCTGCGACACGCTGCTTTGCCTCGTCAAATCTGACTCTTGGTATGCTTGTCACGTCAGGCAGCTTAATCTTTAAAAGCTCAAGTTCCTTGGCGTATGAGGTCTTTAAAAGCTCCATGGTGTACTGCAAAAAACCGGTCTCCATCTCCATGATATCCTCGAAGCCGTCAATGTAACCCATCTCGAAATCGAGTGATGTATACTCATTCAGATGCCTCTTTGTATTGTGCTTTTCTGCTCTGAAAACAGGTGCAGTCTCAAATACCCTGTCAAAGACACCTACCATCATCTGCTTGTAAAACTGCGGGCTCTGCTGTAATATAGCCGGTCTATGGAAATATTCAAGCTTGAAGAGGTTGGCGCCTCCCTCGGCTGACTTTGCGCCAAGCTTTGGCGTATGAATCTCTGTAAATCCATTATTATAAAGGAAATCCCTAAAGCCCCTTGTGATACCCTCCTGTATACGGAACGTAGCACGCTCTCTTGGATTTCTGAGTGCCACTGCCCTGTTATTGAGCTTTGCCTCAAGCGAAGTATTCAGTTTCCATTTGTTGATCTGAAGCGGCATAGGCTCCGCCGGCTCAGATAAAATTGTGATAGTGTCAAGACGAAGCTCGAAGCCGTTTGGAGAACGGTCATCACTCTTGTATGTGCCGCATACCTCCACGGTATCTGCTTCCTTTAGATCATCGACGCTAAACTGGGATTTGCCCGGCTCGTATACACACTGTACAAGTCCGTCCCTGCGTCTTAAGACGATGAATGCAACCTCACCCATATCTCTTATGGTGTGAATCGCACCCTTTACTTTGATGTTTTTGCCCTCGTAGTCGCCTGCAAGAATTTCTGCGATACCGAGGTCTTCCTTTTGAACTGCTCCTGTTAAGAATTCCATATTTTTGTGCTCCTTTGATTTTTTAAGCGGGACGGAAAAAAGCCCCGGAGCATATTAAATTAATGAAATGCTCCGGGGCGAAAATTCTAAAAATATTCCGCGGTACCACCCGCTTTGAGAAAAAGGACTGTTCCTGTTTCTCCACTCTTATCCGTAACGTGGATGAATCGTATCTGCCTACTTTTGATATATAAAAAGCTTAATTCACATACGATAAACCTATCTATGCAATAAACCATATCAATCGTTCAACAGATCTGCTCCGGTAGTGTTCCTGCAATCAGCTCTTCCAAACAGCGCTCTCAGTCGGTGACGCTGTATTCCTGTCGGTGTCTGGTGATCCAAGTCTCCTTCAACGCATTTATTGTTTTTTGTTGTTTAACGTTATAACACAATAAACTTATTATTTCAACCCATCATAGTCAAAACTTAAGAAAATAAAGTATAGGAATATATTATAGTTTTTCTTAATTGTGGTTATAACAGAGCCTTCTTTTGCAACAATTATTAAATAAATTTAGGCTATTCCCTATTGCCTTTATTGAATTCGTATTGTAGAGTATATCTGGTATATGTAATTAATAATAATGAGGCAGGTAACACTTATGAAAAAACTATTATTTTTTGATATAGACGGCACTCTCGTTGATTTCGGCAATAGCACCATGAGCCCATCAACCGCTGATGCTCTAATAAACGCAAAACAAAACGGTCACATGATTTTTCTTTGTACAGGACGTAGTTACAATCAGATTTATCCATCATTAAAAGCCTTTGATTTTGACGGCGTGGTGGCTGCTGCCGGCGGCTATGTCACTGTGGGTGATAAGGTAATTGCACATCATGTCTATGGGCAGAATCTGTTACAGAAGGTTCTTGACACTGTTGGTGACAACAACACAGGACTTATCTTCCAGACAAAGGATAAAAGCATAACCAACCACAAGTGGGCCGACAAATTCATATCAGCATTCTCAAAGCAGTTTGACATGCATGTGATACAGGACAACCCGACATTTAAGGATATCGTGATTGATGATGAATTATCAAGCTTTTCTAATCGATACGCTGATGTTGAAAGCACCATCTACTGCAATTGCAACTACCACATTGATGATTTAAGAAAGCTCCTCGGCGATGAATTTGTAGTAACCCTGAGCAGCTTTAAAGAGCCTGAACCTTACAGCGGTGAGATTACATTGCGCGGTGTCAACAAGGCAACCGGCATACGTGATGTGGTAGAGTTTCTTCACATGAGTCAGGCTGATACAATAGGCTTTGGCGATGGTCAGAATGATTTTGATATGCTGCGCTACTGTGATGTCGGTGTTGCCATGGGCAATTCCAGCGATGAAGTCAAGGCTGTTGCCGATATAGTAACAGACGATATCAAAGAGGATGGGCTTAAAAATGCCATGGTGCATCTTGGACTTGTCTAAAAATGCACCATGGCATACTCTATGCCTCAATATTCATAAATCTGTCCCACTCGCACTCGTCTTTTGATGCCGATACAATCAAGGTGTACGAGCGCTCATCTGTTCCATCGAATACGAAGGTATAATTTTCATTCTCCTTCTCAATTAAATATGCGTATCCGTCAAGAAAATTGTTGAAAGTGTCGATATAATCTGTCTCCTCTATCTCCTCGTCAGCCGTGGTGCTCTTTAGGTTGCCATCGGCATCATATGTCTTAAAGCCCTCGCGTATGAATGAAATAATATTTGCATCTGAAAGCTTTAATATAAGGCCGTTTGTCCTCATATCACGGATATCTCTGTTTTTAGAATTATCTGCCTTTATGATTACGTTGTCAAGGCATATTTTAAAGGTGCCAAAGCTCATCATGATATCGCTCACATGCACATCCGAAAATTTGAAATGTGTAAACTCGTTTTCTGTCCTGAATTTCATCTGTTATCCTCCGTTTATACTCATGCCGATATTTTATCAGATAATTTTGCTTTGGGCAACTTGCATTTTATAACGTGCCGTACAGCTCAAGCGTATACCCCACACTGCCTCCGCATATAAAGTAATAGTCGCTTTGAGTGTCACAGTCTATAAAGATATACTGCCCATACATCTTTATATTGCAAAACAGTGCTGTGCGACTTGATGCTGGTGCGATTCCATAGCCCTTGTTTGACACGACAAGCGGCAGCCTCTGCTGTCTGCCTCCGAACGAAATATATCTGGCTTTGTTTGTCAAATCAGTAAGGTCTGTCGCAAGTATTCCCTTGGATTTGAGCTTTTCCGATTTGTCCCAGTCAAAAAATGTGTAGCACTCGCCATTATTTAAAAGCCTTGGCTCTGTGGCATTTTCACTTACAAGGAGATTTTTGTCGGCATCAAAATACTGTATGGCTCCGTTTTTCTTTTCTATCCTTAGTATCAGCTTCTCCGTTTGAATTTCAATAAGCGATTTGGATTCTTTTGCCACCCATTTGAAGGCTGTATCGGCCTTTTGCTTCCAATAGGTTTTGTGCGGCTTCACTCCAATTCCTTTTACAAAGATTACGCGTACTATCTCCGGTGTTATTGGTATCACATAAAGTGTGCCGTCCGCTGTGGCGATTTCAACATGCGATTTACCTTTTTTGAGCCATTTTACCGCAAACTTGCCCTTTGAATGTCCCTTTACACGAAGTATATCGTTGTCCGGGATTGAGCCGTATGCGTATGGGGAGGGATTGAGAGGGAGGCTGCTCTTTTTTGCAGCCTTACTTACTTCCTTAATCTTAATTTTATTTGCCATATCTGTAGCAGTACATTGTGTTTGATTTTCCCTGTCTTTTTTTACAAATGCAGATAAATCAAGCTTCTCATTTTCAGCCTTATTTGTCACCTGCTCAGGTTTTAATGCAATGCGCGACGGACCAAAATACTCTCTTTCATCCATATCGCGTCTGCCATCAACACGCTTTTGCTCTTCTATCTCTTTTTCTGTCAGTTGCTGCTTTTCATATTCCTTTGCCTTAGTGAGCGGCTCTGCAGAAAACTCCTTCTGATGCCTGTTGGAAGGAGCAGGGTCTGCAATAAGCGGTGTCAGCCTGCCCCGGTGGAATACAGCAAGCTCATGAAGTGCACGGGTAGCCGCAACGTACAAAAGCTTCACATGACTATCATCAGCCGGATATTTTCTCTCTGATGGGTCAAACAGCAATACAGCATCAAACTCAAGTCCCTTTGTATACGCGACCGGAAGTACCATGACTCCTGCACCAAACTGTGCCGTTTCAATATCATCATCTGCTATTTCTATATGTTTTTTAAGCTCAGCAGACACCTTGAGAGCCTCTGCTTCATCACGGCACACGACAGCTATCGTCTCATAGCCTTCACTCTGCCAGCCTTTTATCGTGTCAACCGATGCCGAAATCAGTGAGCGCACATTGGCATACTCCTCTATGCGCACTGCGTTTCCATGCCTAATAATAGGCTCCACCGGATAGATTGCAAAATCTCCATGGCGCAGTATCTCTGTTGCAAATTCTGAAATCTCAACAGTGTTTCTGTAGCTCTTTCGAAGCAGACCGAATGCATCATATGTGCCTGTGAGTATCAGCTTTTTCAAGTCCTCCCAGTCATTTAAGCCATACTCAAAATGTATATTCTGCGAGGTATCGCCCATGATAGTGTATGTGCAGTTTCTGAGGCAGTAATGCAGACAGCAGTATGCCATCATGCCAAAATCCTGTGCCTCATCAATAACCACATGACTCGCCTCACGAACCGGATCTGTCTCCTTGATGCGCTTATAAATATACGCAAGCGCTGCCAGATCATACACATCAAATGAGTCCTTTGGAATAGCTATATCATATTCCTTCTGACTATGCAGAAAATCCCTGTAAAAATCATACACAGAGCCTTTCCAGTCATCCTTACCGAAATAGGTTTTGTATTTTTTATCAAGCTCCCTGCGCTCCTTTGCAGGGAACTTCACTTCCTTACCGAGAACCTCATTTTCATACTTCGAGTAAATTATCTCATTTAACATGAGGATTTTACTCTGCATGGAAAGAAGCGGATTATCATGCAGATAAGTGTCTATCAGCACCTTTCCCACAAGCAGATTGCCTGTTTTTTCCATGTAGACCTCATCTCTCGGAATACACTTTTCCTCGTAATCTAAACAGAATTTTTCAAGAGCTTCAAACCATTCTTTACTGCCCTTTATGCTGTTTCTACTGTCATTTTTGCTGACTTCATGTATGCTGTACTTTTTGTCATCCCAATCCTCGTACAAAAGCCTTGTAAAAAACTGCTCCATAGTCATCTGTTTTATGCCGTACACATCAAGCTCCGGAAGCACACTTGTAATATAGTTCAACAAAATGTGGTTACTGCCTATAATGTAGAAATCCTCCGGTCTGAAATCATCAGCATAATTATATAAAATGTACGATATCCTGTGCATTGCAACCGTTGTCTTTCCTGAGCCTGCAACTCCCTGCACAATGATATTCGTCTTTGGCGAACGGCGGATAATAAGGTTTTGCTCCTTTTGGATTGTCGCAATAATCTCTCCGAGCACTGCCTTTTTATTCTTAGCCAGGTACTTTGTCAGAAGCTCATCATTTGCTACGACATCTGAATCAAAAAAGTCGATGAGCTTATCATCTGCAATCTCATAGGTGCGCTTTCTGTTTAAATCAATCTCAAAAGTACCCTCTGAGCTCACCGTGTACTTACATGGTCCAAGACTGCTCTCATAATATACGGATGCAATCGGTGCTCTCCAGTCAATGACCACAGGCTCTGATGCATTCTTCGCAATACCAACTCTGCCTATATAGTAGGACTCCTGTGACTTCTGACGCGGATCCTTAAAATCTATTCTGCCAAAATACGGCTTTTTCCGCGCCTTTTCACATCTTACAATATTTCTCTCGTTCTCATGAAGCTGCGCTGTCGCATTGTTCCACAGGGCAAGTCCCTCCTTGTCCTGCGCCTCGTAGACATCTCTTAAATCCTCTAAATCATCTGTCAGCTTTTTTACCGATTCCTTTGCACGGTCCAGATTATCCTGTGCAATCCCTATGATATTTTGAAGCTGTCTCTGCTCGTCTTTTAATGAAATTCCCGGTAAATCATTTTCTGTGCCCATCATGCCTCCACGACTTATATATGCTGTGATTATACTATACTTTTAATCTCATCTATCCTGTCAACACAGGCAAAAAGCATCTTTTTCAGCTCCTCATCAGGCTGTGTCAAATCCGGCACCATGACAACCTTACAGCCTGCAGAATATGCACTTTTGACACCATTTGGCGAATCCTCTACCGCCATGCACTCCTCAGGTGCCAGCTTAAGCTCGCTGCATGCAAACTCATACACATCAGGTGCCGGCTTTCCATGTTCCACCATAGGCGCACAGATGATCTTGTCAAAATATCCGTAGAGCCCTATCTTTTTAAGATATTTCTCAGCTCTTTCTATATCATTCGCTGTGGAAATCGCTCTGTGAATGCCTTTTTCCTTCAAATATGTAAGTATCTCAATTGCACCGGGCTTAAGCTCAATACCCACCTTTTCCAGATGCTCCTCCATGATTTTTCTCCGATATGCCCTGATTTTATTATAATCCATATCTGGATCATGAAACATATCCTTAAGATGCTGCGGTGCATACGGCTGCCCGAGGCTTCGCATTGAAAGCGCCTGCTCATCCGTCATCTCGTAGCCGAATTGCTTAAGTGCCATCGGCCAGAAAATACGATAATATTTCTCCGTATCTATGAGTGTTCCGTCCATGTCAAATATTACTGCTTTTATCATTGGTTCTCCTTACGTTCTGCCAGGCTTTACTATGCTTCACCTGTTAATTTTACCACGGTCATATCATGATGCATGGCCTTTATCACCGGGCCAAACATGTCCTTCGTCTTTATCCTGAGGCTGGAGGTATTTATGCATGGATGACATCCAACCCACTCACCTTTTAGCACATCCTCATCCACCAGAAGTCTGACCGCATTGTCATGGTCGTTCATCAGTCCCATCACACTGACTGAGCCCGGTGTGATATCCAGATATTTTTCCATATCCTGCGGACTTGCAAACGAAAGTCTCGCACTGCCTATCTGATGCGAGAGCTCTTTTGTCTTAAAGGTCTTGTCTCCCGGTATCATGAGCAGGTAAAAATCAGTTTTCTGGCGGTTGCACAGAAAAAGATTCTTGCAGATTGTTGCGCCGAGTGTCTTGTCAATCTCCTCACAAACCTCCATCGTAAATGCCGCCTCGTGGTCTATTCTCTGATATTCGATTCCCAGTTTGTCCAAAAAATCGTATGTACGAATTTCTTTATCCGGTCTGCCTGTGGTATCTGTCGGTCTTCCATTCTGTAATTGCATTTGTGCCTCCTGAAATTAATTATCGCAGCTGTGTTCAGCACCGTAACCGCTGCTATTATTGTCTTTTAATTGCTATAGCTATAGATTATACACCTCTTTTATGTATTCTAACAAGCCCCGGCATCCACTGATTACATCATCAAAGGTCGCATCAAAATCACCTGTATACCATGGATCTGCAACATCGCGCGCTGCTGTAAGCTTATGATTTGTCCCATAATCAGCAAATGACAGCATCTTAAATATCTTCTGCTGACTGTCACTGCCACCTGCAATCCTTGTCATATTCCTGATATTTGCAGTGTCCATTCCAATCAGAAGGTCATAGTACAAATAATCATCGCGTGTCATCTGTCTCGCGCGGTGTGGAATAAGAGGAATATGCTCCTCGTATAATTTGTTTTTGGTGCCGTAGTGCGGCGGATTGCCTATTTCCTCACGGCTGGTCGCAGCTGAATCTATCTCGAAAACAGCATCGAGGTGCTGTCTGTGGACCAGATGGGTGAAGATGCTTTGGGCCATGGTGCTGCGGCAGATGTTGCCGTGGCAAACCATGAGCACT
>ERZ779776.456-NODE-456-length-15134-cov-5.423039_pt1 | contig 15134 bp, 10 predicted proteins | sample MGYA00511098_ERZ779776 | MGnify/ENA primary metagenome ERZ779776 (study PRJEB29588, sample SAMEA2149318) | human gut metagenome | biome: human gut; feature: human-associated habitat; material: faeces | place: Denmark | collected 2008/2010 ...
GCCTTCTTTCTCACTGTTCAAGCGGTTTCAGGCTTTCTCAAGTACCCTCTGTTTTCGTGTCCTCTCGTTTGAGTGCTTGTCTATTATATCACGGAAAACGACATTTGTCAACGTTTTTTTCAAAGTAAATTTACATAAAACTTACTCGTCAAATCCTGTTTTTAAAGGCACTTTACACAATCAGCCGTAAAAAGCTGTCTATATATTCTATTTACTGCATTTTTCTGCTATTTAATGTATTTTATCAGCTTTTTACCGCCGTCTTTTTCGGATACTTTCCGGTAAGAATTCTCTCCCTTATGTATACCAGCGTATCCTCCTCGCCGTATCTTTTCAGCATTATCAGCATCTTTCCAAGAAGTTCCATAGTTTCCGGGTGCATCATATAGTGTTTTCTGTTCTTGTTGAAATATTCAAACGGCATACTGTCGTTATAATTCTCTTTATAATATGTCTTACAAGCCGCCACTCTGTCGCAGAACATCTCCACAACATACTTTACAGGCATCTTCGTTCCCTGCATCGCAGAACCCGGCTCCTGTCCGTAATCTATCCAGTATTCAAAGTGATGCCTGTTCCTTCCCTTATGGTGAAGCCACGCCTCGCTTTTTCCCGTCACACGTCTTTCGGTCGTATTCGGGCTTTTATCCCCCGTGTAAAATACCACACCGCTTATGAATTCCTTCGGCGAGTATTTTGACAGATCGTGCATAAGCCCCTGCTTATAAAGACCGACCTTGAAGCACAGCCTCATTACTTCCATCTTGTGATGATTGATAGTGCTTAAATGCCCCTTGAAGTTTTCCTTAATGTCCATGCTTATCCTTCTTTCGTTCTTTCGAGATACTTTCTCCAGTTATCAATATATCTTGTTTTAAAGCTGACGCTTGTTATTTCTTTGTATGGAATTTTGGTTTCTTCCTGCCACTTTCCGTCTGCGTCAAACTCTCTCATCGTCAGTTTATTCTTCCCCGCCTTTAAGATTATCCCTATATGGAATATCTCTTCATTTTCATTCTCGACTATCGCCCATTCACCGCACTCACGGAGCGAATTGAATATGCTCTGCCACGAGCTTATATCAATTCCGGGAGCTTTGATTTGCCCTGCAACCCCGTTCAGTCTGTTTATCTCTTCGCATATATCATTCTTGATTTCTGCTTTTTGCAGTTCGTCAATTTTACGGATTGTATACCCGTTAAGTTCAAAGTCGTTTTCTTCCTGCCCGAGTACAAATTTGTCGTTGAAATCATTGATATAGTAATACCAATAGCTTTTGTCATATTCGTAAAAGCACCTGCATATATGCTTGTTCCGAGCGCACTCTCTGAGCACCGATATTTTCTTACTGCGTTTCATATTTTCCTCACAAAAAAGCAACTGCCGCATATATAACACGGCAGTTTCATATTTACAAAAGCCGTCAGCCTTATTCTATCACAGCCGACCTTTAATTTCAAGTCCGAAAGTCATTATCGTTCTTCCGTCAATTGTTACACGCTCACCTTCTCCCCCTCTTTTTCATCGCATTCTTTATTCTCAGCCGCTTTTTCCGGCTTTTTATCCGGCTCATCACCGCCGTGCTTATCCTTTTTCTTCTTTTCTTCTATATGCGACTGGTCGCTGACAACAAGAATATCGCCCTGCTTTATTACAGTGCTTCCGTTAGGTACGACCATATCGCCGTTTCTCTTTATCATTATAATAAGAAGCGTAGTCGGCAGGTCAAGCTCCTTTATAGTCTTTCCCTTCCATAAATGCTTTGGCCCTATCTCATATTCCTTGAGCAATATATTTCCGCTGTCCCTGTATGACGGAATGCTGAGTATAACATCATCTCCGGCATTTATCACCGTATCGCCTTTCGGCACGATAGTGCTGTCGCCGTGTTTTATCATAAGCACAAGCGAATCGTCTGGGAAATCTATCTCGCTTATCTTGTGTCCGTTCCAGGTGTGAGTATCCGATACGAATATACGCATCATATTGAACTGCGGAGTTTCGTCCTGATAGTCGTTGAACGTCTTTAATACACTGCTTTCGTTATCAATGAGTTTAAGCCCCGTTGCGACCTTCGGCAGTAACGTTCCCTGAAACGCAACGGAGATAAGGCAGACGCACACTACTATATTGAACAGATTGCTGTCCGTGTACACATCGCTCACCGTAGCCATTATTGCGAAAACGATGGACGATGCACCTCTCAGACCCGACCACGCTATAAACAGCCTGTCAGCCCAAGTATACCCCTTTGAGCATATCGCAAACACCGCAACAGGACGTGATATAAAGGTCATCACCGCAAATATTGCAAGTGCCGGAAGTATTATGCCCGGTAGCTGTGAAGGATTCGACAGCAATCCCAGCAGGAAGAACAGCATTATCTGGCTCAGCCCCGTGATTCCGTCGAAGAAATGTACAAGTTGCGCCTTATTCTCTCCTATGTTGCTGTTACCGATGATGATACCTGCTATGTATACACTGAGGTATCCGTTGCCGCCGAGCAGTATAGGTGCGGAATATGCCGCAAATATCATCGCCATCATAAAAATTATGTCAAAGCTGTTTTTCGACAGCTTCACCTTTTTCATTACAAATACTGCGGCAAATCCCATCGCAAAGCCGAATGCAACACCGAGGACTATCTGCAGCACCGCAAGAAGACCAAGCTGTGAAATATCATCACCTGCCATTATCGCAAGCGCAATGACCGTCAGCATATAAGAAAACGGGTCGTTAGAACCGCTCTCGATTTCCAGCAGTGAAGCCAGACCGCCACGCAGGTTCAACTGCTTTGAACGAAGTATCGAGAACACCGATGCCGCATCGGTAGACGAAATAACCGCACCGATAAGAAAGCTCTCTTTTATATCAAATCCTATCAGGAAATGACAGCCTGCCGTAGTAATAAGCGCCGTAACTATCGTACCGAGCGAGGATAAAAGTCCCGCACGCAAAGCAACAGGTTTTGCCGCTTTCCAGTTGGCAGAAAAACCGCCGCAGAACATTATAAATATAAGACATACCGTACACACCTGCTCGCTGAGCTGATAGTTGTCAAACGGTATCTTCAGAATACCGTCCGAGCCGCATATCATACCAAGCGCCAGAAATATAAGCAGGCTCGGTACACCTATCCTTGCCGACAGCTTATTGCCTACAATGCAGACAATGATGATTGCCGAAAAAAAGAGCATTACAAATTCCATCGTTCACCGTTCCTTCTGTTCAAATATTTTCTCTGTTTAACTGTTTTAAAAAAATAAGCTGCCAATGTGATTTGAAAGTCACCATTGACAGCCGATTTTTTACTATTCTTAAAGGCGTCAGCCGCTGAATGCGACGTCTTTATTTGCCTGCAAGCTTAGCGATTATTTCAGCCGCCTCATCAATACCGCAGGTAGCCGTATTGATGCACAGATCGTAATTCAGCGATTCGCCCCAGTTACGTTCCGTATAATACTTGTAGTGTCTGCGCCTTGCCTTATCCTTCTGTCTGATAATCGAAAGCGCCTCGTCCTTGCTTATATTGTCATGCTCGCAGATACGTCCGCATCTGAAATCATCCGTAGAATGCACGAAAACATCAAATGTACTGTACTGCTCCCTCAGCACATAGTCCGCACAGCGGCCGACTATAACGCACGGACCTTTATCCGCAAGAGCCTTGATAACTCTGCACTCCGCCGAGAAAAGCTGGTCGGTAAGCGGCTGTGTGTACATACCGTTTATCGCAAGATTGTAAAGAAAACTGGTCGTTGTCGTCTGCTCCGCACGTTCTATGTATTTGGGATCAAATCCGCTTTCCTTTGCGGTAACATCAATTATCGTCCTGTCGTAATACGGGATCGAAAGTGCTTTTGCGACCTTTCTGCCGATCTCGCTTCCTCCGCTTCCGTACTGTCTTGAAATAGTGATTATTTTTCCCATAATCATTCCTCCGTTTGTGCTTTATTCTTATGCCTGCTGTACCTGTGCCGAGGATTCATCCTGTTTGTCATACATTTTCGATATGACATTCTTATAGATCCTGCGCATAAGGAGTATCGCAACAATAAGTCCTAACAAATCGCTTACAGGGAGCGACCACCATATGCAGTCAACCCCTCCGATAATGCCGAACAGCCACGCAAAAGGCAGTGTCGGCACAATAAGTCTTACTATAAATACTATCATACTGTAAAAGCCGTTTCCGAGCGCCTGGAAACCCGAACTTAACACTATCGACACTCCGGCAAATACAAACGATACACTGAATATTCTGAGCGCCGTTTCACCGAGCCTTATCATATCGTCAGTCGGAGCGAACATACCCAGTAACTGCACCGGTATAAGCTGGAACAGCAGCAGTCCGACTATCATTATCGCAACCGAGCAGATAACACCGAGCTTCAGCGTATCCGTTATACGCTTTGGCTTTCCTGCCCCGTAGTTATAGGCTATGATAGGAACTATTCCGTTATTCATACCGAACACAGGCATATACACGAAGCTCTGCAGCTTGAAGTATACGCCGAATACCGTAGCCGCCGCAGGCTCATACGCTTTCAGTATTATATTCATACCGAACGTCAGCACCGAAACCAGTGCACTCATTATAATAGAAGGTATTCCGACGGCATATATCGTCTTTATCGTACCAGGATTCAGTCTGAATTTTCTGAATACAAGCCTTAATTCTTTATTGTGAAAGTGGTGCAGTAAAAATCCTACCGCCGCCGCTATTATCTGACCTGTTACAGTGGCGATTGCCGCACCCGTAACGCCCATTGCGGGTATTCCGAGAAAATCAACACCGAAAATAAACACAGGATCAAGCACTATGTTTATAACCGCACCGAGTATCTGCGACACCATCGAAAGCAGTGTCTTGCCCGTCGCCTGCAATATACGCTCGCCGTATATCTGGAAGAATAATCCGAGCGAGCCGCAGCATACGATTGACAGATATTCAACACCATATCCCGCTATGATTTCAGAATGTGTCTGTATCGAGAAAAACGCAGGTATCGCCGTAAGCCCTACTATTAAAAATACAACATAGTTCAAAGCGGTAAGAATAAGCGCATGCGTTGCCGCAAGACCTGCCTCATAAGGCTTCTTCTGTCCGAGATAGCGTGATACAAGCGCATTCATTCCGACGCCAAGCCCCGTCTGAAACGCTATCATAAGGCTCTGCATCGGAAACGCCATACCTACAGCGGTCAGTGCGTCCGGGTTTATCTGTGCCACAAATACGCTGTCAACAAGGTTATACATTGCCTGGATAAGCATTGATATAACTATAGGAAGCGACATTGTAACAAGCAGCTTATTTACAGGCATTACGCCCATCTTATTTTCTTTTGTCTGTTCCAATTTTCTTTTCTTTCCTTTATTCTTCTCTGTATTTCTTTTAATTCAGTATACCATAAATCCACGCATTTTGCAAGCCGCATACACGAAAATCGTCCGTAAAATCTTATTGACCCCACAGCCTTATTGTGATACAATAGCAGTATATATAAGCTTAGAAAGGAGAAGAATATGAACGATATAAAAGCCGTGCTGTTCGACCTTGACGGCACTCTGCTCGACTCGATGTACGTCTGGCAGTACGTTGACGAGGAATTTCTGCGCAGACGTGACATAACTCCGCCCGATGATTACGGCAGGCAATGCAGCCACCGCTCTTTTTACGAAACAGCATTGTACACAATAGATCTTTTCAGTCTTCCCGAAACGCCCGAACAGCTTATGCAGGAATGGACAGATCTCGCCATAGACGAATACCGACACAACGTAAAACTAAAACCCTTCGCTCGTGAAACGGTTGAGCTTGCTCTGAAAAGCGGCTACAAGACCGCCGTATGCACCTCGCAGACCCCCGAGCTTTACACCCCCGTGCTTCATCACACAGGACTGTGGGGAATGTTTGAAACGATAAGCTCCGCCGCCGTTTTCGGCAAAGGCAAACAGTACCCCGACATATATCTCGATACCGCAAAAACGCTCGGCGTACCGCCCGAAAACTGCATTATGCTCGATGACGTATCCGCTTCTCTCAAAGCCGCAAGGCAGGCAGGTATGATGACGATCGGCATAATCGAGCCTCTTAGCTCACAAAGCCCCGAAGAAATGGAGCTTTACAGCGATAAGCTTGTGAAAGAGCTTGATAAAGACATATTCACATTCTGACGGAGGCAAAAATGAACACAAACATAATCAGAAAGCACTTTTTCTTCAAAGGCAGAGTTCAGGGTGTCGGCTTTCGCTACCGGGCGCAGAATGCCGCCTCGCTCTACAGCGTAACAGGCTGGGTAAAAAATCTCTACGACGGCTCGGTCGAAATGGAGGCTCAAGGCACTGAGGAAGACATTGACAAAGTAGTACAGACCCTTCAGGACAGCCGCTACATCGTGATAAACGATATGTACGTTGCCGACCGTCAGCCCGACCCCCACGAAACCTTATTCCGCATAAAAGACGAATACTGACAAAACGATCCCTCCTGCGTAATAATGCAGGAGGGATCAGTTATATATTGTTGCCTGTTTTAAGAAATTCAGTTTTCGTCATCGTCCGGGTCGTCATCCTCATATTCGGGTTCTTCCCCGTTTTCAGCGTTTTCCTCTTCCTCAGACGGTTCTTCATCCTCTGCCGCATCCTCACGGGCAACAAGTTCCTTGTCGATCGTAAAGCCGCATACCATCTCGTCAAGCAGATTTGCCTGTACCGAAAGTTCCTGTGCAGAAGCCGCACATTCCTCGCTTGTAGCGGAATTTGTCTGTACTACCGAAGAGATCTGATCAACGCCGACATTGATCTGCTCTATAGCCTCAGCCTGCTCTGCACAAGCCATTGAGATTTCGCCTACCAGCTTTGTTGTGGCAGTTGTCGTATTGACGATTTCGGTCAGCGTCTGTGCCGTCTTGTTTGCGATCATCGTTCCGTTTTCAACGGCCTTCATCGAGTTCTTGATAAGCTCTGTCGTTGTGCTTGCCGCCTCAGCAACCTTGCCCGCAAGATTTCTTACCTCGTCCGCAACAACAGCAAATCCCTTTCCTGCGTCACCCGCTCTTGCCGCCTCTACCGCCGCATTAAGCGCAAGTATATTCGTCTGGAACGAAATATCGTCTATCGCTCTTATTATCTTTTCGATCTCGCCGGATGTTTCTCCGATTTCCTGCATAGCCCCAAGCAGACCGTTCATCTGTTCGTTGCCCGATTCAACAAGCTTTGTAGCCTGAGCCGAATTCTCAGCGGCGTTTTCCGCTCTCACTGCGTTACGGTTGACCTTTTCCGCAACCTCGGTAAGCGATGCCGAAAGCTCCTCGACCGATGCCGCCTGCTTTGCCGCACCGCCCGAAAGACTGCCTGCCGCAGATGCCACCTGCTCAGAGCCTGTAGCAACACGCTGACCTGCCTTGCTTATTTTGTCCATCGTCTTATTAAGTGAGATCATTATAGATTCGTATGACTGCCTGATAGGCGCAAAGTCACCGAGATAAACATCAGCCGGCTTATATGTAAGATCGCCGTTTCCGAGCGTTCTTAGCATAGTGTCGATGTCGGATATGATTTCATTTATATTCTTGCTGATAAGGTTCGTGCTTTCGCTCAGCTGAGATATTTCCTTGTCAATTTTCTTGCCGAAGTCAAGTTCCTGCTGGTGAAGATCGCCGTGCGATAACGTAACGATTCTGTCCGAACACTGCTTTACGGGCGAAATTATCTTTTTCACTATCGTTATTATAAGCAGTACCGACAGCGCAAAGCATACGACCGCTACAATAGTGCCGATAACAACAGAATTATAAATGCTCTGCGTATGCTCAGACGGTGTCGCAACCATTATACAGCTCCAGCCTTCCGCATTGCTTATAGGCGCATAGCTGACATATTTTGAAACGCCGTCAAGCTTAACCTCGCCGAATCCCGATTCACCCGCAATTGCCGATGAAACGCAATCAGCCATAGCCTGATATGAGCCGTCCTGCGAAGCAAGACTGATATAATTCATCTGCTGCGGTATCAGTTCCGAGTCCGGATGTGCGATTATATTTCCCTTAGCGTCAACCACCATCGCATAGCCGGTATCCCCGATCGAGATCTGACCGATAACATTCGAGAATACATTCACGTCAACGGTTATACGAAGCACCGCTCTCAGTAGCTTATTTATATCGTTTGAAATTATAGGCACGGTAACGTCCATAACGACCTTACCCGTCTTTTCGTAGAAATAAGGCTCACCGACAACCGCTTTATTGGTTTCTATTACCTCACGATATGCAGGATCGTCCGACCAGTTGAGAGAGTCGTCATTAAGTCCCTTACCGTCCCTGTCCGTCATATCGACCTTGACATACATAGAATTATCTCTTGCAACAGAAATACACTTCGAGCGTATCGCAGATACATCTGCAACGTCAGAAAAATCGGCGTCGGCAGAAATCTGCGTTATTGCGTTTACAACAGATTCAAGCTGATTTGAAATAGTATTCGATGCAGTATGCACTACCTCGTCCATCTCATTCACAAGCGCCTGCTTAAGATATGTATAGCTCAGCAGTATATTGATTATGCAGACAAGCATAAGCGAACCGCCGACAGCAAGACACATCCACCTGAATATTCTGCCGGTAAGAGATTTCCCTTTCTTATGTGTATTTTCAACGTTCTCCGGAACCATTTCAGCCCCGTCATATACATTCTTGTTCTTCTTCATTCCGCTACCTCACACAAAGGATAAACAATACGGTTTTTGACCATCTTTATATAGGTTTATCTTATCACATTGTGTAACTAAAGTCAAATTTAAATCACGTTTTCACATCATTTTCAACAAAACCGACAAATAATTATAGAATTTTTTGTGGAAATAAATAAATACAAAGTAAATATATATACCGATTTTACGATATTATCATTTCACCGTCCCACCACCCACAACCCTCTCAAAAGCACCGTCACCCTTGCGCCCGAACCACCCCTCCCAAAACCGCACTATCCCTCGTGCTTCTTCCGTTGAATCGTAGTTATTGATTTTTTCAGCTATTTATGTTTTGTGAGGGCAAGCACGGCAAGGACAACTTAAGCGTGTGCATCCAACGCTTTGTACATATGCAATGACAAGTATATTGATTCGAATAGCGAACCCGAGAAGTGCTGTCCTATGAAAAGAACTATCGGTAGCTTACGATCGTATCTCACTTTTCGTTCCATTTCTGTGTCCTCACTTTCATTTTTTGTGTTTATTTTTCTGAAGATAGTCATCAAATTAAAGGGTCTTAGGGAAACGGAGCGTCCCTAACAAGCTGATGAACTGCGAACGAAGTGCGACGATTTATGTTAGCCGTTCGTTTTTACCTTATTTTCCCCCTCACCTTATATGCAAAAAATCAGCAAAACGCACCCTGTTTTTAGCAGAATTTACAGAATGTTCATAAGTATTTTTGTGAAATGTTGATATAGCAGTACAGACAAATTTTTCAAAACTCATCTTAAAAGTCTTGTAAGGCTTTCGATAATGTGGTATAATAAAAAAATATATTGAAACTTGATTAAATAAAAATTTTGCGGAGGATAATATGGCTAATAAAAGCAAAGTACAATCTGTTGAACCGGATATAGCTGACTTGGTAAACGGCTGGCTGAAAAGCTATGGCCTTGACTATAAACTTGAACAAGCATCACTTAATTCGGAAATAGATAAGGCTCTTGATGAATATCATTCAAAGAGTGGTGGCAAAGGTGGTAACAGACCTGATGCTAAACTGTTGTTGAAAGATAAGTATGGGACTTTTTATCCTGTTCTTATTGAATATAAAGGTTACAAAGATAAACTCGTAAAGTTGGATACTGACGGAATCGTAGATAACAAAAAAGATAAAAATGAACCAAACTATACGAATATTAAGTCGTATGCTGTAAATGGTGCGATACATTATGCGAATGCGATTTTACACTACACAAGCTATACAAGAATCATTGCAATAGGTGTAACCGGATACAAAGATGAGTTTGGAAAACTTCAGCACGAGATTGGTGTTTATTATGTTTCAGCTGACAAAAATAATCTTGGCTTTGGTCAAAGAGTTGGAGATTATACAGACCTTTCCTTTTTAAAGCCGTCACATTTTGATGAGTTTGTAGAAAAGCTTAATGAACTCAGTCTTACTCAGGCAGAGATTGATAAACTCAAAGAAAAGCGTGAAAAAGAAATCAATATCAGTCTTGTTAAACTTAACAATGACATCTACAAAGAAGAAACAGGATTGGGAGAAAACGATAGAATATATCTTGTTGCAGCTACTATCATTGCAACGCTTGGTGCAGAGGGCGTTAAACCTCTTGAAAAATCTGATTTGGGATCTTCTACCGAAAGCGGTGAAACTGACGGAGATAAAATCATCAGAAAAATTACATCTTTCTTGAAGAAAAAACAGTTACCACAACAAAAGCAAGATTTGATTATCAGAACACTTTCAAACACTTTAGTTGATGAAAACAGAAACAATCCGGAAAACGGAGAAAGCCAAATAAAAAGAGTATTCTCGAAAATTGTTGATGACTTGGGTATCTACTATAAGATAGGTATTACAACAGATTTTACAGGTATGCTCTTCAATGAAATGTATAACTGGCTTGGATTTACTCAGGATAAATTGAATGACGTTGTTCTTACACCTTCATACGTTGCAAGGTTACTTGTAAAGCTTGCAAGAGTTGACAAAGATTCTTATGTATGGGACTTTGCAACAGGTTCGGCAGGACTTCTTGTTGCTGCAATGAATGAAATGATTGATGATGCAAAGGAAAAAATATCATCACCTGAGGAATATCAGAAAAAAGTCACAAAAATTAAAACAACTCAGCTGTTGGGTCTTGAAATTCTGCCGCAAATCTATATGCTTGCAATCTTAAATATGATTTTAATGGGCGACGGAAGTTCCAACATTTTGAATCAGGACTCTTTGAAAAATTTTGACGGAAACTATGGCTTTATTTCAACGAAAAAAAATTTTCCTGCCACTGCATTTGTGCTTAATCCCCCATATTCCGCTGATGGAAATGGTATGATTTTTGTTGAAAAAGCTCTCTCAATGATGGAAAAAGGCTATGCGGCAATTATCATTCAAAATTCGGCAGGTTCGGGCAAAGCTGTCAAATATAACAAGGAAATACTGAAGCATAGTACGTTGCTTGCAAGCATTAAAATGCCGATTGACTTGTTTGTTGGCAAGTCAAGTGTTCAGACAAATATTTATGTTTTCAAGGTCGGCGAACCACATCACGCAAAGAATACAGTTAAGTTTATCGATTTCTCTAATGACGGCTACACAAGAACCAACAGAAAGAAAGCAAGTGTAAATTTAAGAGATACAGACCACGCCAAAGAACGCTATCAGGAAATTGCTGATATTGTCAGATTCGGCAAGTCAGAACTTAATATTTTCACTGAAAAGGAATATTATGAGGGTAAAATCGACCCGGAAAACGGTGCTGATTGGAATCAGTCTGCTCCAATTGACACAATCCCAACGCTTGAGGACTTCAAAAAGACCGTAAGTGATTATCTTGCTTGGGAAGTATCAACACTTTTAAAAGGTAAGAGCAGTGAGGACAACGAACGCTTGGGAAAATAAATGCCTCACTCAATGAGAAATTGGCAAGTGTTGAGTGGGGCGAAAAGAAAGTAACTGACTTATTTGATGTGTACAACACGCATAATATACTATCTTGTGATGTAACGGGAAATAGTGGTACAACCCCTTATTTAGGAGCAGGTGCCGGAAACAATTCCATAATTTCATATATATCATATAATAAGGTTTTAATAGAAGAAGCACCTTGTATATTTATCGGTGGAAAAACATTCGTTGTGACATATCAAGAAAATGATTTTTTCTCTAACGATAGTCATAATCTTGTGCTTTACGTGAAAGATGCAAGATTGCAAAATAAATCTTGTCAATTGCTATTGGTAAGTTGTATATATAAGTCGCTTAAAAATAAGTATAGCTGGGGAAACAGTATTAGTTATAAGAAAATACAAGATGATAAAATAGTTGTACCTATAAAAAATAATACAATCGACTTTGAATTTATGGAAAGCTTTATAGAGGAGCTGGAAGCGGAGCGTATAGAGGAGCTGGAAGCGTATCTTTCAGTCTCTGGACTGAAAGATACGCAACTGACAGCTGATGAGCTGTCAGCTTTGGATAAACTTAAAAGCAACAAAATCTTTTGGAAAGAATATACAATAGACCAACTTTTTGATATTGTAACCACAGCACACAGATTTGATGCCAATAAGATTAATATAATTGAAAACGGACGATACCCTTATATAGTAAGAACGAGTAATAATAATGGTCAAAGAGGATTTATAGATGAAAATCCGATTTATCTTAACAGTGGAAACACAATCTCATTTGGACAGGATACAGCAACTATATTTTATCAAGAAAAGCCGTATTTTACAGGTGATAAAATAAAAATACTTATCCCAAAATTGTTAAATTTCAGAAAAGAAAATGCACAATTCTTTATTTCAACAATGAACCTTACTTTTTCTAACTTTACATGGGGAAGTACAAGATTTAACGTTGATATATTAAAAAATCAAATTGTAAAAATTCCGATATCCTCTAAAGATAAAGAAATAGATTTTGTCTTTATGGAAACATTAATTAAAGCCATTCAGAAACTTGTCATTGCTGATGTTGTAAAGTTCAGTGATGAGAAAATAAAAGCTACAAAACAAGTTGTAGGATAATAAAAATCGCAAGTTATTCACTTAGTATTGAGTGATTTAACTTGCGATTATTTTGTATGTCAAATATAGCTGTTTGGGGTGAAGTATACTTATTTGGTGCCCACTTACTTTAAGATAGGTGCAAATCTGATACGGATATTCGGCATCTTCGTGATAGTCGAATAAGTGTTCAGCATCCAGTCCTCACTGCCGTCATTTACGTTCTCACCGCTTGCAGGAGGCGCAAATATCTTGAGCGTCATGTCAGCTTCACCGTCAAGAGGCTTTTCAAAGAATGCCGACATAAAGTCAATCGTCTTTGCGTGAGGTGCCTTGTAGAACCACTTGCCGTTGATTTCCATCATAAGATTAAGATCTGCGTCCTCGTCCTCAAATGTGATTTCGCAGAATGTGGGGTTCTTTTCAAAGTGCAGAGGTATCTCGATACCCTCAGCGTCCTCAGAACCGCCCCAACGTAATTTTACAGGGAACTGTGCGTCGCCCTCGCTTTTCATTTCGGGATAGAAATATTCATCGTGAATAATTTCCTTGTAGGTCTGCATTACAGGCTGCTCAATACCGCAGTCGGCATTGTTCGGATCCTCAATTTCAAGTCCCAGTCTGCCTCTGTCACGGAACTGATAGAATGTAAAGCCGTTGAACCAGCCCTGATCCTTGTCGTTCTTGAGCATATCGCAGAATTCCTTTACCATTTCAGCCTGCTCGTAAGGTCCCGTTACATCGCCGTCAGCGTTGAACTCACTCATTACCATAGGCTTCTTTACTCCGCCGCAAAGCTCTCTGTAACGCTTTTCCGACAGCTTAGTAAGATTATATGTATCCGCTACCTTGCTTCTGCCGAAAGAGTTTCCGCCCTCGTCCGCTACGTCAAAAGGCCAGCCCCAGTGGAGAGCCATGTACTTGTCAACAGACCAGATGTCTGTCTCCTTGACAGCCTGTGAAAACTCTGCTTCCTTTTCGATCTCGTTCTTGTTAAGATCTTCAATGCCACCGATACAAAGAATAGTAGAAACGTTTGGTGCATATTCCTTAAGTATCTTATTGAAACGGCAGTAGAAATCAGCAACTTCCTGATAAGTACATCTCTTGTTGAATGAGAACCAGTTGCCTGTAGCTTCATGGTTTATTCTAAGAAGAAGTCTGCCGAAAGGTCTAAGGTCATTTGCGATAGCGATAAGCTGTTCGTCTGAAACGTGTGGGTCAACTGTGAGTGTGAGTGTAACGTCCTGTCCATGACGTCTTACATCTCTCATGAAGGTAAAAGGCTCGCCCTCTGTGTTGCCCTCAAGACCGCCCTTGTATGTGAAATAATCATCATATGGATAATCCCATGCAAAAGAAACATCTTCGTCTTTCATTACCTCAGAAATTCTTCCAGGGAACTCCTTATCCAGCGGATAGTAGCAGTACATAAGGCTTATGCTTCTGTGTGGTCTGCCCATTTTGTTGAGAATGTAATCCTGATTTACATACTCTCCACGCTCAGAGCCATCGCCCAAATCAACAGCACATTTTGCCTTACCCATATGCAATGAGTAGATCTTGTATTCGCTCATAAATTTTCCTCCTATTTTAAAGACAGAACTTTCCTGCCTATTCTGTTACTAAAAAAAATCGTTAATATCGTCCAACACCCTTGCAAGCTCAACTCTCGGCTCAACGCACATAAAATCCAGGCACTGCCGAAATTTTTTCACACATGGACTTGGTTTTAAGTTTACCACAATAAGCTCATAAAGTCAAGAACTGTGGCTCGGCTAACGTTATTAATGTAATTTACAATATAAGCGTCATGTCTAATATAATAGCATTTGTGTTTCATATTCTTATATCATGTATAAAATCTTCTGATTTTAAGCCTTGGTTCATACGAAAACAATGTTAAAATATTCATGTTCTAAAGAGTAGTATAGCAGAGCTTAATACAAATTTATAGTGAAATAAACAAATAAATAATGAATTTTCAGTGAATATAAAAAGCGAACAGGCATTCACCCGTTCGCTTTAATTGATATGATTAAATTACATCTCCGAGCTTGTGTCTGCACTGGCGACCGCACTCTCAGAAACCTCAGAACTATCCGCACTGCCTGCAAAAGCATTGCTGTTTTTATTCTCTCCGTAGGTAGACATATACACCTTTGTGAATTGTATGTCCTCCCTAGGCTTCAGCGTCTCAGAGTCAGCCACATCAGTACCGCATATCTCGTCATAAATATCCAAACCATCATATACCTGACCGAAAACAGTATACTGCTGAGAGAAATTCAGCACACCGCCATATTTCTCAAAAGCATCGGTGATATCCTCAGGGATATTGTTGCTGTCTGCAAGCTTGCTGTCAAGCTCCGCCTGCTCCTCCTCGGTAAGG
>ERZ779776.463-NODE-463-length-14996-cov-4.014792_pt1 | contig 14996 bp, 13 predicted proteins | sample MGYA00511098_ERZ779776 | MGnify/ENA primary metagenome ERZ779776 (study PRJEB29588, sample SAMEA2149318) | human gut metagenome | biome: human gut; feature: human-associated habitat; material: faeces | place: Denmark | collected 2008/2010 ...
CGAAATGGTTGTGCGCGTCGGCGAGGGCGGAAAAATCATAGTGGAATCAATGGAGAAATATTAAATGAAAATAAAGCTGAAAGGCATATTCGTGGAGGTATGGCTACTAAGCTTAAGTATAGCCATGAAAAGGTAGGATGAAAATAGTAGACTCTATATATTGATGTTTTTTAAGTTTACATTCAAAAAAAGAGAGAGACGGAGCTTTTGTTAGCTCTGTCTCTTTAAAATTAGTTGTTAAAATTGTTGTTTCTTCTTTGTGCTTTTCTTGCTTTTCTACATTCTGGGCATCTTTGAGGTTCATTTGTGAAACCTTTTTCAGCATAGAATTGTTGTTCACCTTCTGTGAAAACAAATTCAGCACCACAATCTTTACATGTTAAAGTTTTGTCTGCCATTATCTTTTCCTCCTTGTTAGTTTTGATATTTAATATTTTGACATATAAAACCTTTCTAATATCAATATCAAGAAGGAATAGTATTTACAAAATAATTAAATTCATTTAGACCTTTTTTAAAGTCATTTGTATTTTAGCATATAAGTAAAAATAAAACAAGTGGAAAATATATTTTCCTTAAAAAACATATATTTAAGTAATTTTAAAATTACTTGTATTTATCAGTCCCATCCCTCTGCATATAAGATAACACTCATATCATGGTCTACTTCAAGTTTATAAATAGGACTTTCTTCTCCATCGCTTCCGGTCCATTTAATTACACGATCATGCCCCAAAGCAAGTTCTGGGTATTTCTGTACCATTTCTTTTGTTAAACTATTTCCATGTTTCCAACTTGAAAATTCATTAAGGAAATCTATATTTCTAGAGGTATTTAAGTTTGATAACATAACTTTCATAACTTTTGTTATATTATCAGCATCTGTTCCAAGCAGTTTAGTCTCGATAATCTTTCTTCTAATTGTTGGTGAACTATATTTTAAAACATTAGTTATAAAGTAATTATATCTTATAAGTCCCCATTCCATGGGATTTTGGTCATTAAAATATTTATAATATTCATTATTTTTTTCTACATAATGTAATCCAGAGCCACATGTTCCTTCTGGTTTTGAACCTGAAAATTTTATGCTTATTGACTTATTACATTCAACAACATTTTCATGTTTTAATTCTTTCCAATTGTTAGTTTCATCTGTTGAATATAAAAGATCACTATATGTTTCTTCTTCTACACCAATTCCCATACCCGCTACAAGTGATTCAACTTTTACTTTATATGGTGAAGTTTGAGCTGAAGTTCTTATGCTATCAACTTTAATAGTTTCTTTCTTTTCTTCTCCATCACTTTTTATTATAAAGTCATAGCTTCCATTTTTGTTAAATGAACATTTAACTGGTTCTCCAAGGTTACTTGTATATAATGTGCTTCCATATGGTGTTTCTACTGTAATTATTTTTACGCCTAAATTCTTTAATTTTGCTACTTCTTCAGCATTGTTATAACTTATAAACATCCTTCCTTCTTCTATTATTTTATTAACAAATTGTTCTTCTGTTATATTAAGTTGACTAATTTTATCCCCATACTCTTTTGTTAACTCTTCATAACTTGAAAAATTACATAAAATTGCAGCAATTTCCTTTTTTTGTTCAAAAGTTGGTTGTGCTTCATTTTCTGCAGGGTTTAATACTACTGTAGCACTAAAGTCGCCTTTTTCTATATCTTCTCCTCCATTGGTGCCATTTATATTTTTGTTTATCCATTCATTTAATCCATTTATTGCATCTAAGTCATTTTGTGTTGCTTGGTCCATTTTGTTTTGAGCATCTTTTGCTCTTTTTATTATTCCGTTTTCACTAAATATTGCATTTAAACTTACTCCTGCAAGTATTAGTAAGACCACAATAGTTACTACTAATGCTATTAGAGTAATACCTGTTTGATTTGAGTAATTTCTTCTTGCTGATTTTTTATTTATTCTTATCTCTTTACTTATTTTAGTCTCTTTTTTATTCAAGGTTATCTTCCTCCTCTTTCTTAAGTGTTTTTATTCTGCTTTTTTCATTTTGTATTTAGTATGTACAATTTTTTCCTTTTTTATGCACATTTACTCATTTTTAACTGTATTTCGCAGGTTTACTCTATATTAAATTTTCAATGTGCAAAGGTCAGATTTTTATCTTACAAAAAATAAAGTAAGATACTTGTACATTCTTTCTTAAGGATACCATAACATTTTTTTATTTTCAATACTTTTCTTTAATTTCTGTCGACTTTTTTCGACATTTGTTTCTTTCTTGCATATTTTCAACAGTGCTTATATATTTACTCTTATAATTTATTACCACTTACCAAACCTAAAAATTCAGTTGTTTTTTATGTTACGTTAATACTACAAGCTAGCAGACTTGAACGATCTTTCTATTAAAAACCATTATCTAGTAACAAACTCATATGTAAATTAGTATATTTTTATTTAACCACTTCACTTAATACTTTTGCTAGGTATTTCATGCTTACTAGGGTTTGGTCTAGTGTGTTGCCTGTTGCACCAACTTCTATTATTGTTGCTGCTTTGGTTACGTGTTGATTATATGTAGTTCCTCTTAATATTATTGGTTTAAACAAACCTGGATATAGTTCATTTGCTTTTTCTTGTACTTTTATTGCAAATTTTAAATTTTGTGCCCAAGTTTCATGTTTTATGCTTCCTTCATTTCCTCCTATTACAAACATAAGTTGTGCAGCATATTCTTCTCCTATTTTTACTGTTGGAGCATATGTACTGTCTCCTATTGCATCTCTATGTAAATCAATTACAACATCTGTATTTTCGTTTTCGTCTAATAGTTTGGTTACAGTTTTTAGAGAATTGGCATATGACCCAGTATATGATGGATAGTCATGATAACTTTCATCATGTATAACATTATATCCATATGTTTTAAGTTGTGCTTCTAACTCATTTCCTACTCTTATTACTGAGTAATTTTTATCTGTCGTTCTAAAGTTTCCTGTTTTTTTATATTGATATTTTTCACTTGGTGTATAGCTCTCACATGAGTGTGTGTGATATATTAAAATGTTATCTTTTTTTACTGTAATATCTGGTTTTAATATTTCTTCAGTTAGTTTATATTTAACTTCATTTTTTATTTTTACTCCATTATATTGTGTTGTGTATTTATTTGGCACATTTGAGCTTTGTACTTCTGTTTTTAGTCCTGTTTGGGCTTGTTCTACTTTTGTTGCATCTTCTTTTGATTCACTACTAGTTAGTTGTTCATCTTTTGTTTCTTCTAAAGAATTTATTACTTTTAATTCCATCCCTAAAGCTAATTTTAGTGGATCAATTGATGCTAATTTTGTTGAAGTCTCGTTAATACTTTCTGTGTTTGTTACAGGTAAGGCAATATTGATAAAAGATGTCATCAACTTTTTGTTGTTGGTTTCTTGAATTTGATTTTTTATATTACTTTGATTTTGTGAAAGGTATTTAGTTATCCCTATAACTACTGTTACTAATATTGTGATTTTTACAATATATTTTATTATGTCTTTTAAATTTAATACTGCCATATTTATCATAATAAAAATTTCTCCTTTGTCCAATTTACTATTAACTAGTATATTCTTGGACAAAGGAGATTATGATTTTTAGTTTTTAATTACTTCGCAAATTTTCTTTGCATCTAGTTCTGTAGGAGTCTCTTCTCCTGTTTCCATATTTTTAACTTTTACTGTATTAGAACTTATTTCGTCTTCTCCAATTACAACAACATAAGGAATTTTTAGTTTGTCTGCATATTTAAATTTTGCTTTTAATTTTTTGTCATTTAAATATACTTCTGTATTTATTCCTTCTTTACGCAAATCACTTGCTAATTCAATTGACTTTGTCATATTTTCTGTCATTGGTATTATTAAAATATCTGACATAGAATATTTATCTGATTTGATAAGTTGTAATTCATTTAGTTTATAGAATAGTCTGGTTAGACCAATTGAAATTCCAACACCAGGCAACTTTTTGTCTGTGTAATATTCAGCTAAGTTTTCATATCTTCCTCCTGAACATACACTTCCTAGTTCTTTATAGTCATTTAAAAATGTTTCATATACCGTTCCTGTGTAATAGTCTAGTCCTCTAGCAATTGTTAAATCTATTTTAAAGTGAGTATCTGGTACACCAAATATTCTAATGTATTTTACAACTTGTTTTAGCTCTTCTAAGCCTTGTGTAAACATTTCATTTAGAATACCTAGGTTTTCTAATTTACTAATCTTTTCGTCTGTTGTTCCATCAATTTCAATAAAAGTTAATATTCTTTCAATTGCTCGGTCATCAACACCAATTTCTTTTAGTTCTTCTATTACTTTTTCTTTTCCTATTTTGGCAAGTTTATCAATAGTTCTCATAATGTCAACTGCATTTTGCTCTTGATTTACTTCTCTAAATAATCCATTTAATACTTTTCTGTTATTTATGCATATAGTGAAATCATTGAAACCTAAATCTGATATTAGGTTATATATAACACTTGGAATTTCTGCGTCATTAACTATTCCAAGTTCTCCATCTCCAATAATATCAATATCGCATTGATAAAATTCACGAAATCTACCTTTTTGAGTTTTTTCCCCTCTATATACTTTACCTATTTGATATCTTCTAAATGGGAAACTTAAATTTCCATAATTTTTAGCTACATATTTTGCAAGTGGTACAGTTAAGTCAAATCTCATTGAAATGTCTGTATCTCCTTTTGTGAAGCGGTAAATCTGTTTTTCAGTTTCTCCACCTGCTTTTGCTAATAGCACTTCTGATAGTTCTAGTATTGGTGTATCTAATGGTAAAAATCCAAATCTTTGGTATGTTTTTTCTATTGTTTGTTTCATTTGCTCAAATAATATTTGTTCATTTGGCAATAGTTCCATGAAACCAGCCAAAGTTCTTGGTTCTATATTCATATCTTCTCCTCCTAATCTTCTCTTGGTTTTAATTCATCATAAATTGGTTTTTCTTCTCTAATCATAGTTGATTTGCCATGTCCGTGGATATACTATTGTGTCATCTGGAAGTTTTAATATTTTTTCTGTTATTGAATTCATTATATCCATAAAATTACTTGTTGGCAAATCTGTTCTACCCCAAGTTCCATGGAATAAAGTATCTCCTGAAAATACAAGCTTTTCTTCTTCACAATATAGTGAACTTCCACCTTTTGTATGGCCAGGCGTATGAATTACCCTAAACTCTATATTTCCTATATGTATTTTATCCCCATCATCTACTATTGAATCTGGGTCTAAATGTACATCCTCAACTCCAACATAATCTGTTAAGCTAATATTTTTATCTTGTAGGCCCTCTTTTTCCAATCTATGAATCAATATTTTTCCGCCTTTTGCGTTTTTTAATTCTACTAATGCTCCAATATGGTCTCCATGGCAGTGAGTTATGTATATATATTTTAGTTTTGCTTGTAATATATCTAGCATTTCGATAATTTTATTTACTTCTCCACCCGGATCTATAACCATTGTTTCTTTTGTTTTTTCATCTTGAACAATGTAGCAATTTGTTGGCTCACAAATTGCTCCACTGTTTACTCTCAACTGCTTTAGTATCATCACTATTTTTCCTTTCCGTACTGTTCTTATTGTTTCAATATCCGATTTTGAAAAGAATTACTTCTTCCTTTTAACTTCGTACACACTATCAACTTTTCTAATCTGTTTAAGTATTTTATTCAACTCTTCAATGTTCTCAACTTCAACTGTTACTTCTGTAATTGAAATCTTTTCTTTATTTGCCCTTGAAGTTACAGCTAATAGTTTGCTTTTTGTTCCTTCTATTTCTCTAATAATATCTGCTAAAAGTCCACTTCTTTCATTTCCATAAACCTCTATATCAACACTATATCTAGTCTTTTCCGCTTCATACCAGTATACATCTATCATTCTATTTTCTTCTGATAATAAATTATTTACATTTGCACAATCTTTTCTGTGTACTGATACCCCTCTACCTTTTGTAATGTATCCAACTATTTCGTCTCCAGGAACTGGATTACAACATTTTGATAATTTTACCAAACAATTATCTATTCCTTTTACAATAATACCTGTTTTGGTTGCTTTTGGTTTATATGCTCTATCTTTAGAAAGCACCTCTAACTTTTCTTCTAGGTTTTCAGTTTGATGGTCTTTTCTATATTCTTCTAACATTCTAGCTACAATTTTACCTGCAGAAATTGCTCCAAATCCAACACTTGCATACATTTCATCTACTTCCGAATATTTATATCTATCCAAAGCTGCTTGTATATATTCTGACTTAGCAATTTCAGCATGTGTCATACCTATTTTCTTTATTTCTTTTTCGATTAGGTCTTTACCTTTAACAATGTTTTCTTCTCTATCGTTTTTCTTGTACCAAGCTAAAATCTTATTTTTAGCTGTTGAACTTTTAATAAATTTAAGCCAGTCTCTACTAGGTCCTTTTGATTGATCTGATGTAATAATTTCAACAATATCTCCATTTTTTAATTGAGTTACTATTGGCATCATCTTACTATTTATCTTAGCACCAGTCATATGGTTGCCTATTTCAGCGTGGATATAGTATGCAAAATCTATTGGTGTACTGCCTTTAGGTAATGCAATAATTTTTCCCTTTGGAGTAAATACATAAACTTCATCTTCAAAAAGCTCTGTTTTTAATGTATTTAAAAACTCATCTGGGTCTTGCATATCTTTTTGCCACTCTAAGGTTTCACGAAGCCATGAAAGTTTGTCTTCCTCAACTTTAACATTAGCTTTTTTGTTTCCCATAAAACTAGCCTCTTTATATGCCCAGTGTGCAGCAATACCATACTCTGCTATACGGTGCATGTCCCATGTACGAATTTGCACCTCAAATGGTGTTCCTTTTGGTCCAATTAAAGTAGTATGCAAAGACTGATACATATTAGGCTTTGGCACTGAAATATAGTCTTTAAATCTTCCTGGCATCGGACTATATAACTCATGTACTATACCTAAAACTGCATAACAGTCTTTTATAGAGTTAACTATTACCCTTAATGCAAACAAGTCATATACTTGATCTAAGGTAATATTATCTCTTTTCATTTTGCGGTAAATACTATATAAATGTTTTGCTCTTCCTGTAATTTCTGCTTCAATATGTTGTTTTTTTACTGACAGTTTTATTTGTTCCATAATCATATCAATAAATTGTAAACGTTCTTCTCTTTTACGGTCGATTCCTTCTACTAATTCACGATACTCTTCTGGATATAGGTATTTAAAAGCTAAATCCTCTAACTCCCATTTTAGAGAATACATACCTAAACGATTTGCAAGTGGTGCATATAGCTCCATCGTTTCATTCGCATTAGCAATTTGTCTATCACGTGTTAGATATTTTAATGTTCTCATATTATGAAGCCTATCAGCAAGTTTAATTATAATTATTCTGACATCCTCAGTTATTCCAGTTATAATTTTTCTCGTATTAGCATAATTTTGATCTTGTTTAGATGAAAAATTCATTTTAGATAATTTTGTTACTCCATCGACTAGTGAAGCAATATTTTGATTAAAATCATGTGCGATATCTTCTTTTTTTATATGTGTGTCTTCTAAGGTATCATGTAATAGTCCAGCACACACAGTATCCCTATCAGCATGCATTTCAGCAAGTATATAAGCTACATTTAATGGATGAACAATATAAGGTTCTCCGCTTTGTCTAAATTGACCTTCATGTAAGTCTTTAGCATATAAATATGCTTTCTTGATAATATCAACTTCTTCGGGATTATAATCTCTTATTACATCAAGCAAATCTTCATAAGTAATCTCTTTCATAATAATCTCACCTCCTATAATAAAAAAGCGGCAAGTCGGCCAAAAGGCTCAAACTTGTCGCACAATGTCAGAACAGTTAATGAAGCATATAAAACCAAAGAAATTAAAGCAAATTTCATTTGAAGTAGATTTAGTAATTGCTCTTCTAGTTTTATCTTTCATAAACCCTCCAAAAAAAAAATAATATTAAAGTTAATTTTACTATCAATGTTTTTACATGTCAACACTTTTTTAAAATTTTTTTCGATTTTTTTCGTTCTTCAAAAACGCCGTGATATTTTATATAAAAATCCTTAAATCAGACCTCTGCGTACTGCTTTCTGCCGGTTTCAAAAATGTTACCGCCGACAGCATCTATTGCAACGATAAGAGGGAATTTGTCGAAAGTCAGCTTTTTCACACTTTCACAGCCCAGATCCTCAAAGGCTATTACCTCACACTCGGTTATGCACTGACAGGCGAGTGCGCCTGCACCGCCTATGGCACAGAAGTATACCGCATCGTTGCGTTTTATGGCGTCTACTACGGCAGGCTTGCGTTCTCCCTTTCCTATCATTGCGGATAACCCCATATCGAGCAGCAGGGGAGCGTAGGGGTCCATTCTGCCCGATGTTGTAGGACCGCATGAGCCTATTGCCATACCTTCTTTAGTGCCGGTCGGGCCTGCGTAGTAAATAGCCGCACCGTCTATTTCAAAGGGCAGTTCTCCGCCTTCGTCGATAAGCTGTTTTATACGCTTGTGTGCGGCGTCGCGGGAGGTGTATACAGTACCGCTCAGTTCTATCTTGTCGCCGGCTCTTAGCGTTTTTGCCTTTTCTTTAAGTTCGCTTGTGTTAAGTTCCAAGTTTGTACTCCTGTTCGCATTGAATTTATTATGCCGGAAAGCATACACTTCCCGGCATATGATATTTACTTTTGATTAAAGGTCGAAGAATCCCACATTATCCGAGCTCATCTCGTCGTCATCGTCATTGTCGTTAAGACCTTCCATCATCTTGAGATCCCACGAAGGATCGTACTGTGCCGTGTTGGTGGTCATATTGTCGTTAATTCCGCCGAGCATGGATGAATAATCGGACATATCAATCTTTTCTTCCTTAGCGGAAGCTGCGGGAGCGGTAGGATCGTCAAACGAAGAAGTCATTCCGTCATCGTCCGTCTGCTTTTGTGCAGGGGGAGGAGTGATCGTCATGCCGTTCATCTGTGCTTCGAGATCCTTCCAGGGATCGTTCACCTTTTCTTCCTTGCCGGCTACACCCATTGAACGACTTTCATTCAGCTTTTCCTTAGGTTTATCGCCGCTACGGTCGACAGCCCGTTCGGTCTTAGCTGCGGTAGCAGGCTCTGCCTTAGCTGTGGGAGCAGGAGCAGGCTCATCTGCAAGAAGGTCGCTGAAATCATCGGCTACGGGAGCAGGCTCTTCTGCGAGCAGGTCGCTGAAATCATCGGCTGCAGGAGCAGATTCTGCCTTAGCTACGGGAGCAGGTGCAGGTTCTTCTGCGAGAAGGTCGGTGAAATCATCCGCAACAGGAGCAGTATCGGCTTTGGGTGCAGATGTTACAACAGGCTCCTCTGCAAGCAGATCAGCTATATCATCTGCCGCAGGAGTTTCCTCAACGAGCAGATCGCCCGTATCTACGTTATCCGCAGAAATGTCATCGTCACCCGAAACTATCTCAAATGAGCTGAGCAGACCGTTGTTGTCTGTCAGCATATCGTCGTCATCGTTATTGTCCGTCTGAGCCGGCATATCCAGCTTAAGCTCGAAGCTATACGGCTCGATTTCCATAGGAGCGTAGGCGTCAAGCTCGCTCTCGTCAAGTCCGCCGATATTTTCAAGCTCGCTCTTTGCGTTGATAAGCTCCTCATCATCGGACAGCTTTTCTTCGGGAACGTCAGCCGTGTTATCGGTGGCTGTTTCTGTCTGTGAGGCTTCTTCAACAGCCTTAGCGAGTACATCGTTCACAGCCTTTGTATCTTCAACAGCCTTTGCTACCGCATCGTTTACGGCATTCGCTCCGGCAAGTGCCTTTTCAACGGCTTCATTTACTGAGGCGGTTATGCCGGCAAGAACAGCCTGAATATCTATTGCGGGAGCAGCCGCCGCACCTGATGTAACACCGTTTGCGAATGTGTCTGCCTTTTCAAGCACAGACTGCTTGTAATCGTATGTTTTCTTTACTGTATCGGCAAAATATGCCTTTGCGGCTGTGATAATCTCGTTTGCTTTGCTCTGTGCGTCATTTATTACAGCGTTTGCATCGGCATTTGCTTTTGCGGAAATTTCTGCAAGCTGAGCGGGGTCAATTGTTCCGCCGCTGTGCTTTGCTTTATCTATTTTTGCTGCCGCCTGTTTTTTGAATTCTGCGAATTCTTCTGTCAGGGCAGAGTATTTGTCCTGCATAACGTGCAGTTCTTTTTCGGTCTGAGCCAGCTTGCGTCTTTCGTCAAGAACCTGCTTTCTGCTTTCAAGGATCTGTGCGTCAAGTTCAGCCTTTTTCTTTTCAAGCTCTGCTGTAAGCTCATTGTTCTGACCTTCATTCGTCTGCTGTTTTTCTTCGAGTGCTCTTTTCAGCTCTTCATTTTCTTCCTTAAGGGCTTTACGCTCTTTGTTGTGCTGTACTATGTATGCCATTACTTCGGCTTTGTCGAAGCCGAGCGGAGAGGTTTTGAATTCGCCGTTTGTAGATGGCGATTTTTTCTGTTCTGCCATTATTGTACCCCCTGAAAAATCTGGTTATTGTTATTATACCAAAAATTATTCATTAATTCAATAGCGAATTGTAAAGTTTTATCAATTACCCAAAAATGAGAACCGCTATTGGTGATTTTAACGAAAATTTGCTATCGGCTATTGTATTTTATTGAACGGTAGTGTATAATAGTATAACAACCTTAAAATAATTTCGGTTTTTAAAAGATATTAACGAAAGGACTGATATTGATGATCGACAAAACTATGCCGTTTTCGCTCAAGGATGAAAGAGAAAACGAGATGAAGGAAATACTGACAACGGTTTACGGTGCGCTCAAGGAGAAGGGCTATAATCCTATAAATCAGCTCGTCGGCTATATTCTGTCCGAAGATCCTACCTATATAACTACATATAACAACGCCCGCAGCCTGATCCGTCATATTGATCGTGACGAGCTTTTGCAGGCAATGGTCAAGACTTATCTCGGCAGCTGATGAAAACCGCCATTTATTTCAATGAATTACAACCGCTCCTTTACGGATACTATATCTGTAAAGGAGTGATTTTTTTGCACAGAAAAATATCTGCCGCAGTATTTACGGTATTGACGGCAATGTCCATGTGCGGATGCACGTCCGATAAGAATACTGTCGGACAAAGCACCGGACGTAACGGCAGGGGAGGCAGAACGCCTGCAGAAACGGCTTTTCTGACAGACGGCAGTGAAAAGGTCTGCTACGGTCAAGGCTATGAAACCGATAGCGATAACCGTCCTGTAGGAGCAACACAGGCACAGGAAAAATACGGGTCATACGGCGGAAGATTCATATTCGGCAAAGATGACAAGACAATTTGCCTTACGTTTGACGAGGGCTATGAAAACGGCTGTACCGGAAAAATACTGGATATTCTGAAGGAAAAGAAGGTTACGGCAACGTTCTATGTGACGCTTGATTATGTAAAAAGCAGTCCTGAGCTTGTGAGCCGTATGATAAACGAGGGTCACGAGGTCGGAAATCACAGCTGTACCCACCCGTCACTGCCGGATATAAGCGATGATATGGTGTTTGAAGAAATACACGGACTTGAAACTTATATTTCCGATAATTTCGGCGGATACAAAACCGTTACGATGCGTCCCCCTCGAGGAGAATTTTCGGTCAGAACATTACGCATTGCCAAAAATATGGGTTATGATACTGTGCTGTGGTCCTTTGCATACAACGACTGGAATACGGATGCTCAGCCCGACAGGGATACGGCATACAGGCGAATAACCTCCGCAACGCACAACGGGGCTGTATATCTTCTCCATGCGGTATCCGAAACAAATACGGCGATACTGCCCGATGTCATCGACTACTGGCTTGATAACGGATATACGGTAAAAAGCATTTCGGGATAAAAAAAGAGCATCGGCACATAATAATGCAAGCCGATGCTTTTGTATCACCGCAATTAACACAAAAAAGAAAACGCTCCCGCAGGAGCGTTACGTTAAATCGTTATTCTCAGGAAACAGCGTTTAACTTCTTAGCAAGCTGAGATTTCTTTCTAGCTGCAGCGTTCTTGTGGATAATACCCTTTGCTGCTGCCTTATCAACTGCTTTAACTGCAACCTTAACGTTGTCAGCGTTAGTATCAGCGTCAACCTTCTTCAGAATAGTCTTAAGAGCGGTCTTGTCAGCCTTATTGCGAGCCTGCTTTGTAGCAGATACTAAAACTCTCTTCTTGGCAGATTTAATGTTAGGCACTTACGGCACCTCCTTTATACAGATCTACATATAATCATAGTTATATTTCACAATACGCTTTATTATAGCACGTCCAAAACGAAAATGCAATACTTTTTTACGATTTTTTTGAAAAAATTCTTCGGGAGGAAATTTTATGCGGCTTACGGGAAGAACAGATATGGCGGCGGAGTTTGTAAAGGGCAAAAACGGAATAAGATGTGAAAGCTATGAGCTTTACGGAGAAAAGATAACCGAAATAATCGTTTCCGAAAAGGAAACTGCTCTTTTTAACCGCCCCTGCGGTAGATATTTTACCGTTGACAGTACGGACGTTCCTTATGCGGACGGTCAGATCCATGCGCTGTGTACGGTGCTTAACAAGCTCCTTCCGGAAGGAAAATGTCTTGTCACGGGGCTTGGAAACCCGTCTGTAGCGTCTGACAGTCTTGGCTGGAGAGCGGCAGGCAGGGTACTTGCGACCTCGCATTTCATAGAAAGTATGCACAATGCGGACGGAATAGGGAATGTGTCGGTAATAAGGACGGATGTTTCGGCAAATTCCGGTATAGACAGCGTCTTTCACGCAATATTCTGTGCGGAGAAGATAAAAGCGGACTATATTGTAGCGATAGACAGCCTTGCGTGCAGTGAGCCGGAGCGCCTTTGCAGGAGCATACAGGTCACGGATACCGGCATAACGCCGGGCAGTACCGCAGGCAACAGGAACCGTCTTGACAGAGCGGCGGCAGGCATACCGGTAATCGCTGTAGGCGTTCCCACCACTATGGAGTATGAAAGCGATAACGACAGATTTTTTGTGACAAGATATGATATAGATGCCGAGATAAGCAGGTACGCACATATAATATCCTGTGCGCTCAACCGCAGTCTGTGTCCGTCACTGTCATACAGCGACATATCAATGCTGATGAATTATTCCTGAATATTTGCGGAAAATGAATCATAAGCTGTAACAAGAAAAATCCAACCGAGAAAACACTTGGCGAAAGGAAAGGCTTATGAGAGGCAATAAAAACAAAGGTATTGTAAAGGTTTTTGGCATAGGGCTTACGGCGGCGGTATTATCGTTTACCCTGACGGGCGTAGCTGAAAACGCCGTAACCGGAGCGGTAAGCGGCAAAAGCGTTTCAGACGGACTAAGACAGCTTACCGCACTGAGCGTTATGCTTGCTGTTCCTGTAAACGAATTTGACGGCAGGGATGAAGATACGGTTTTATCCGAGCCTTGCACAGAGAAACCGGACAATGAAACAAAGACTGAAAAGCAGGAGCAGAAAGCGCCTGCGACCGATAATCCGTCAAGCAGTACGCAGGATATTTCCGGTGAAACGCTGGTGCCGGTCGACGCTCCCGCCGATGTAAAAACACGGCTGATTTCCGTCAACATAAGAAAGGACAAGGACGATCTTACGCAGTATACGGCAAAGGACGGTACGGTCAAGGAAAAGCACTACGGGAAGATAGGCGGCGACAATGTAATAGACCTCGAAAACGGTCAGATAAGAAACTGCACCAAGCTGCCGTTGGAGCTTATAGGTGCTGAGGCTGAGAAAAAGCCTTCTGTCACGCTGTCGGACAGCAACGAACCTCAGGTGCTTATAATACATACGCATACGACCGAAAGCTACGAACGTGACAGCGACGGATATTACGATACCGCTTATGACGGCAGATCGCTTTGCCCTGCAAACAGTGTTGTGGGAGTAGGAGCGGTGCTTGCGCAGACGCTTGCCGATAACGGAATAAGCACGCTGCACGACGGAACGGTCTTTGACGATCCGGTTTACAACTACTCTTATTCAAGAAGCAGGGAACGAACAGAGGCGTTGCTGAAAGAGTATCCGTCAATAAAAATAGTGCTGGATATTCACCGTGACGGAATAGCGGACGGAGATGTGAGAATAGCTCCCGTTGCAGAAATCAACGGCAGAAAAGCGGCGCAGATAATGATAATATGCGGATGTGACGATGGCACGGATATATTGCCGGATTATATGGATAACCTCCGCTTTGCGTCATATTTGCAAAATGCGATAGAAAAAGATAACAAAGGCATAACACGACCTATGCTTTTCGATTATCGGTTTTATAATCAGGATCTGGCTGAGGCTTCACTGGTTATAGAATTCGGAGCGTTGGCAAACGATATTGAGCAGGTGCGATACTCAGCCGAGCTTGCAGGCAGGAGCATTGCAAATTTGCTGAAAAATGCAGATTGATAAAAGCATACTGCTGTTAAAAAGCGTATCGGAAAGAATATGATAAGAATCGGAACACAAGCGTTATAAACAGATAAACCGCCCGGGCATTAAATCCGGGCGGTTTTTGTGAAGTTTGACGTAAAAAAAGAGGTAACCCCCCGCCAAAATAGCAGAGGACCACCTCTTTTTGTACAGATGAAACACCTGTATTACTGATATTATAAGCTATTTAACCTTAAATGTCAAGCGGTACGTTCCGAAATATTACGCACCTGAGGTATCGGTAAAATGCCGACACCCTAAAAAAGATAGCGTAACTGGTTATGCGAACTTTCGGGAACGCTGCAAGCTTGTAAAGAGGGCTTGTCGGCAGGAGCATTGCAAATTTGCAGAAAAATGCAGATTAATAGAAGTATACTGCCGTTAAAAAGCGTATCAGAAAGATTATGATAAGAATCGGAACACAAGCGTTATAAACAGATAAACCGCCCGGGCATTAA
>ERZ779776.465-NODE-465-length-14903-cov-4.585129_pt1 | contig 14903 bp, 7 predicted proteins | sample MGYA00511098_ERZ779776 | MGnify/ENA primary metagenome ERZ779776 (study PRJEB29588, sample SAMEA2149318) | human gut metagenome | biome: human gut; feature: human-associated habitat; material: faeces | place: Denmark | collected 2008/2010 ...
AAACACGGGCCTGCTATTGTTTTAAGGTCTACCCGCTCTCGCGGACGGTTGTACCCACCATTTGTATAAAGCGACCGGATCAATTGAATATGGGACACTAGCCATTACAACATCGTCATATCCCGGAAAATTCACATAAAGTTTCAAACCCATGTAGTCACGATAGTATTCTCGATGATTAACCATAAGCTTGGACATAAGGACTTTATAATAGTCCTTATCAATATGAATATTATGCGATGAATATTATGCGCTACAATCGTACGGTGTAACAATACTGGATCTTCTGTAACCCATTTGCTGATTTTCTTGGTATGGTTGCCTATTGTCAGGAGATTGTCCGCATTATAGTAACCGCCTGGGCGGACTTTGAACTCCTGAAGGAATTCGAAGTCTTTGGCGTCTTGGTTGTTTTCAGGACATAAATCCAGATTCTCTGAAATATATTTCAGAATATCCACTCGATTCCGTGTTCCACCTTCATATTTATTAAGTAGATCATCCGTCGATGCGCCAAGGAAAAAATCTTCAATCATATTCCACCGAGTCTCATTCTCCAAGTATCTCGTGAAAAAGTGCTCAAAGATGTGACAACTGGATTTATGACGAAGCTTCACGGATTCAAGAATGTGGTTGGTATATGACGAGTCGCCCGCGTCTTTCTTAATGCGCCGAGGGTCATTTATACGAATGAATATCTTGGGATCTTCTCCTCCTTGAGATACAAAGGTGCCAATATTCAATATTTCAAACAGTGCTCCCAAACGCATGTAATTTAGAAGAGCTACCTCTTTAAGGCTTACAGAGCGAGTGACTTCAGTATCACAGGCTGAAAACATTTTAGCAAATCTATTTCTTAACTGAGCGAACTTCGCTTCATAATTTGCATTGAAAACCTGATATTCATCATTAAAGCCGACTTTTCTTCTCTGCAAAAAAGCGTCACCTTCTATAATACCAGGAGCAATTACCCTGCCAGTATAGGTCCCTAAGATGAAATTCGCAAGTTTTTCTACATTAGAAGATTTACCCAAGTGGTTCTCTAATGCAGTTTTGAAATCCTTTTCGCTGAAAAATGATCTCTTCCTATTAAAAGAGGATAAAACTGAAGACATCGCATTTAATATATTATCCAATATCTTACGCACTTCGTTTATATCCTTCTCCACATAGAAGGTCATCTTCAATAGCGGTATAAGTTCGATTCCTTGGTTTTGAAGGAATGTTTGTTTATAGAACTCTGCCTTTATTCTAGGAAAACTGATGTCAGAGAAGTGCCTTGTCCAAATTTTATCCAGATCAAGTTGTATATAGGTATAGCCATTATGTACCCACAGTTCTTTAACGCAATCGCTATATTGAGTTGTTAATCGTTCTAAGCCAATACTGGAAACTCGTGCAAAGACCTGTGAAAACAGGCTTTTAGGACGAGCAATCAGGACATTGAATCGCGTCTTGATAAGATAATCTTTTTCAATCATCATTAACGCGGTTTGTACCCTTTGAACGACATCTGTGTTCATGTCGAATATGTAAGCAAAATCGTTCGCAGAAATTAGCATATTCCTCTTACGGCCATTGGCCTCAAAGTAACTGTTGATTTTCTTCAGAACTTCTCTTAATTGGAATGTCTTAATGGATGACATTCCAAATAATTGTTTGCTGTATCTAAGATCTGATGGCGAAAATGTTAATGCTGCAAATCCATGAATGTTTGCCTTTCGTGCGGCACGACCTATTTCCTGTATATAATCAGGAAGAAGTCCGGAGGGGGCATGATGATACACACATTGGATGTCAGGGATATCGATTCCCATACCGAATGCTTTCGTACATATCATCACCTTTGATTGGTTCGTTCTAAATGATGTGTACATTTCTTTCTGTTCATCAGCCGACATTCTGCCATGGTAAGTTACGGCAGGATTGGGAACCTCGTTTGCTTTCGCCGCTAAACGGTCAATATGACGTGTATATGGCGCATAAACGATTGTTTTACAGTTCAGTTCTTTTATGCCTCTGATGAAATTTATGGTTTCATTCTCTTTGTTTTGGTCATAGCTACCAGTAGCATAGTCATCATGAGTATCTATAACAAATTCAATATTATTCCTTCTGACCTCACCAATAAACTTATGAGGGTCATGCATATAAAGGCTGCTGATGCTGTCAAATACCATATCATTCGTGCCACCATAAACAGCAGTTGCTGTCAGTGCGACCAATGGGAAGGTATAATTGCCATATTTACGTATCTTGTTGATGTGATTCCCCAAAAACCAATAATCTACGCGGAAATCACGCCCCCATGTTGTAATGAGGTGAGCTTCATCAATAATTAGAAGGCCCAGATTCCTTTCACCGATGAAGAACCGGATATCGTATGATAGCAGAGATTCAGGAGAAAGATACAGAATATCAATATCTCCATCTTTGCATTGTTGTATAATGCTTTCTCTATCTATAAAATTGAGGTCGCTATTTATGAATGCCACCTTTGAGTAGTTCCGTTCACCTTTGAGATTTGCGACCTGATCTGTCATCAACGCTTTTAAGGGCGATACCACGATTGTTATATCACCATTCTCAGCAGCATAAAAGGCCGGGATTTGGAATAGCAAGGACTTACCAGCGCCAGTAGGTGCTGTAATGAAGATATCTCTGGGAGTAAGTCCGGCATGTCCGGTCTTAAATTCATTTATAATGGTATCAACGATTACTCCTTGAGACAATGGCGTAACCTTGTTGCCATAGTCAGGATTGTCATATACATTGATAGATCTAAACTCAGCTTTTTCACCCCAATATGTATGCAATAACCGTAATGCATCATTTGAGGGTTCGTACTCCTTTGAAATAGACTGCTCCTGTTCGCTGAATATCCCGCCGCCATATAGCGAAAGCATATAATTAGCAATTCGCAGTTCTTTGTCAATATTTTTGTTCAGCGGTTGCTTAGGGAACGTCTTGACAATGAATTTTCGAGAAAAGTCATTATGTTCCAAGCATTCGTTGATAAAATAGTCTATGGCATAAGGGTTGGTCGAGATATCAACGACTGCATCATTACAATATCGGAAGCCGGCAGCAGTCAGATCCCGTTCCTTTGTAAAGAAAGGAAGAGCGACTACATCTTCATCCAATCTCTTCAATGAGTAGTAGAATTTCTCACCAATCTTGAATTGCTCTGATTGGTAAACAGGCATATCCTCAGGACGAGGTTCCGTACCATCTTCTGTCTTTGTCTCAATATAGTCATCCGGATATAATGGATAGAGCGTTCTTAAATTGTCATATAAGAGTATTGCTCTATCTGAGAAATATTCACTGTTGATGTTCTCAATAATATAAGCATATTGTTGATGGGAGACAATGATATAATCCTCTGCCTGCCCAATTCTTGTAAAGATGTTGAAGAACCAGGTTTTGTCGAAATAGTCTGTGTTCCCTTCTTCGTCAAAGGTAGGGATGTCAGCTATATGATCCTCATATTGAAAGAAATCGATATAGTCCGATAATCCCGAAACTATGATGATAGGGTTCTTCTTCAGCTGACATTGTTTTTTCACAATGTCTTCGAAAGTATCTTGAAATACTTTTGCTTTCATCTGTAATATAGCTTATAGTTACTCGGCATAGAAGCCGTTGGCTTCAAGTTCACTTTGGCTAATCATCGCGGAATAGATATATAGAGCGGTGATAAGATGAAGACCGAGTTTGAGGTCATCGTCAGTGATATTGATGGCAAGATGACCGCTTTCGTTGCGCCACTGGCATAAGATGTCGTAGTAGGATTTGAAGCGAGCATAGCGGTCGTCAGTTTGGCTATACAATCCCCAGAGTTGACGGAACTGCTTCATGGTATGTTTGAGACCTCCGCGCTTTGAAAGCCCGGTTTCAGCATCAACAACCATGGGCACTTCATGCCCTTCACGGAGAAGGTAGACCTTGCGTAGGTAGCCCTCAAACTTGATTGTCAGTGTTTCGAGGAATGAACGGAGGTCAATCGGACGCAGGTCTGTGCCGCGATAGTAGTTGTTAAGCGTATCCTTGACGATGTCGGTCAAACCGTTAAGGGCGCCGTCTGTGGTTTGTGCTTCGAGAATCGCCATGAAGCAATCAAGCACCTCGTCGAGGTCGCGGAAGTAAACACCGCATAAGGGTTCGAAATCATCGCTGAATGCGTCTTCGAGAGCGTCCTTCAACAAAGCTTTGTCGTATAGTGGACGTGGCGACGTAGCGGTGTATTCCGTCATGATAGTACAGATAACATCGAAGAAGTTTGCTCCAAACTCCGGGTTATTGTTGAGGGTCTCTATGAGGTCGAGGTATTTGTCGACCTTGTCATATGCCTTGTTGGTAAATGACTGCTTGACGCGGTCGCGAAGCACTTCCTTAGTGTTACCTACTTGAAATGCGCGGATTAGTTCGGGATCTTCCTTCATCTCCTCGACAATGGCATATATTACCTTGTCTTTTTCGGTCAGGAATCCTTCATATGGCTCGTTGAGTTCATGGAGTAGTGCTGCCAGCGTGGCTTGTTCACGCTCAGAGCCTCCAGAAACGGAAGTTCCGTTAGGAGCGTTCACTGTCTTGTCTCCTTCTTCAAGTACGATTGCGCCCTCTTCTTCAAGCTGAATTTTGAATTTGTTGAGGTCAATCTTGTTTAGCAGCTCTACGGGAAGAGTCTCCTTGTCGTAGGGAAGGAACTTATAGAAAAGCTTGCAGAACATGTAGAAGCGTTCCAGCTCTACATCGAGGAACGGCATTATCTGTGAGAGCAAGCCATACTGACGGATATAGCGATTCACATATTTGCGAAGCTTCTGCTGTTCTTCCTTCTCCATAGGCACGACATTGCTGTCGATTATACGGTTCATCAGCGGTGTCAGCACCACCGGGTCTTTCTCAGGGTCAAGAAGCACAGATACTACATCCTTGACATTATCTTCAGTGAAGACCTTGTAGTTTTCGATGTCCATTTTGAGGTCGTAGAGGCGGCGAACATCGAAAGTGCCTTCCATCGAGGTGCGCTCGTAATAGGGTTCAAAGGCTCGCTGAACATCCTCGAAGGTATTGCGGAAGTCAATTACAAGAGTGTCCTGCTTGGCCGGATGGCAGCGGTTCAGACGCGATAAAGTCTGGATGCACTGTACGCCGCCGAGCGTCCGGTCGACGAACATGGTGTGGAGCAGCGGTTGGTCGAAGCCAGTTTGGAACTTATTGGCCACAATCAGTATGCGGTATTCCGGAGTGTTGAATGCTTCGGCTATGGCATTATCTTTGATACCGAAACCGTTGATGCTCTCTTCGGTATATTTGTGCTCGTTCAGTTCTACACTGCCGGAGAAAGCCACAAGACTTTTTGTAGCATCGCTATATTTGTCGTGAAGAACTCTGTCAACAGCCTGCTTATACCGAATGGCATCTGCCCGCGATGCCGTTACTACAATCGCCTTGGACTGTCCGTTCATACGGCTAGATGTCCGATCCATGAAGTATCGGACAATCATTTCCGCTTTGTATCCAAGCGTATAAGGATGTTCGTTGACGTAAGACATCAGCACCTTGAGAGCATTGGCCTTGTCATATTCTTTCTTCTCATCTTCGGTGATTACTGCACCTTCTACGAGTTCGAACATCTGTTTGAAGGTCATGTAGTTTTGGAGCACGTCGAGAATGAATCCTTCCTCGATAGCCTGACGCATGGTGTAGTAATCGAAGGCTTTGCCATTAGTGCCGTAGAGTGCGTATGTGGCAGGCTTCGGCGTTGCTGTAAAGGCGAAGTAACTGATGTGACCCATCTGGAGCTTGCGTGCGAGCTGAATTTCTGCAAGTTTCTTGTCATCGAGGCTTTCGGCCTCGATCTCAAACTCTTCTATCGAGCGGTCGCGGTCTTCTTTTGATGTAAGGCTCATACGGATGTCCTTTGCAGCTTCTTTACCAAGCGCAGTATGTGCTTCGTCAATAATGACGCCGAAGCGAGAGCCCTTGAGTTTGTTGATGTGAGGGAGGGCAAAGTTGAATTTTTGCACCGTAGAAATGATGATGCGGTGTCCCTCTTCAAGAGCTTTTGCCAGATTCTTGGAACCTTTGCGTATATCTTTCACTGTACCGCTGACTTCTTCAAAGCCCTTGATTTCCTTAGCTATGTTGCGGTCCAGCACAATTCGGTCAGTGACCATTATAATGGAATCAAACATCGGACCTTCGCCGTCGGGACGCTGCATGTTGGCAAGCTGATGTGCTAGCCTGGCCATAGACTTGGTTTTGCCGGAACCGGCAGAGTGCTGAATCAGATAGTTCTCACCGACGCCTTTCTCACCAAGATCGGAAAGGATGGCGCGAACTGCGCGAAGCTGGTGATAACGGGGAAATATATAAGATCCCAGTTCTCCACTTTTCTTGGCAGGTTGCCATTTGATGAAATGCTGGATTAGGTTCAGGAGCGAGTCTGCCTGTAGGATCTGTTCCCACAGATAGTAAGTGGCATATTTGCCTTCCACTTGCTCATTCTTCGTGTCCTTATTAAAGGGAAGAAAACGAGTGTCAGGACCTGCCAGGCGGGTAGTCATCATCACGCGATTGTTGTCGGCTACGAAATGCACCAGACATGAACGCAGGATATGGTTTTGCGGATTGCGAGCTTTGCGATACTGCTCCATACCATGGGTGACATTCTGGTCGGTGGTCTCGTTTTTGAGTTCCATCGTAATGATGGGGAGTCCGTTGACAGTTATAGCGAGGTCAATCTCATTGTTATGGTCGGTCGCATGAGTCGAATAGCGGAACTGGCGGATGACACCGAATCGGTTCTCCTGATAATGCTGCCACCACTCCGATTCTGTTTCGTTGCGGTCAGGTTTGAACTGTAGGAGGCGGAGTTGGCGACCTCGAACCGTAATGCCTTTGTGGAGAAGTGTCAGGAGCGGCACCTGACGCTGGAGCACCTGACGGTTGATTTCATCAATTACCTCATCAAGAGCCTCGCGCTCGTTGCGGAAGTCCTTGACAAGGCGGCTCCAAGAATCCTGTTTCTGGAGGAAACGAAGTAGCATTTCAGCATCTACCATGCGGTTGATGTCAAAGTCCTGCGGTTGACGCTGTATATAGAGGGCTGACTGACCAAGAAAGTTGGCGATAGTCTCTTCAAAAATTGTTTCATTCGGTGTTGCCATAATACGTTTCTTTGGGTTTCTGATGCAAAGTTCAGACATGAGTGTGTAATGGTTGTGCACACTTAAGATTCTCTTCAGCTGCCATAGCAGGAGATATCGGTGTGGCATCCGGATAGATGAATGAAGGCTCACAGACCCTTCGTTTACCGGTGACTACTTGCGCTATAAGAGCTTTACGGTAGCGCTCAAGCAGCTCCTTCTGCTTGACATATTTAACTATATTTTCTTCAATTACTTGACATCTTTTGTCAAGATATTCAGCTATCTCTTCCTGCTCTTTTATAGGAGGAACAGGAAGATACATTTTCTTCATTTCTCCTTGCGTAAGGTGGGGTACGCCCATACCATTAATGAGAATGTCCTTGTATTGATTAAAGGAATCACTAATGATAAAGTAATGGAGATATTTATAATTTACTGTTTCAAAGGGAGTAATGACAGCTAATGAGCCATTAGTCGTGCTTTCCCCTTTTGGCAAAAAGTCAACGCGGGCGCATTTGCCTATTCCAGCACCGTCTTTAACCAATAGGATGTCACCGGGGTGCAACATAATTTCAGGGGACTCCTCATATCTGAATTGATTGATGTAATTGAGGCTTTCCCAATTCACCTTATCGTTAACTATATTGAATGCAGATAAAAAAGGATATCCTGATTCCACATATTCGTCAGCCTTCAAACCTTTCCAACCTAAGCGAGCGCGGATCCAAGCAAAATAGCCAAAGCGTTTAACTTCCCAGTGCATGGGAATCTCGCCAATCCATTCTACGCCGGATTGACGAAGAGAAACATTGGGGTCGAGGCCTTTGGTGACCGCTTTGGTGATGATGGCACGACGAAGACGTTCATATAGAGCAATCTTTTTATCAATCTGTTCAATCATACCATCTATCTTCCCGCATTTCTCATCAAGATACTCAGCAATCGCCTTCTGCTCTGCCAAAGGTGGAAGGCAAATTGGATTATTCTCCAAATCCGAACCTTTCATGCTTGGTAAAGCCGTAGCCGTGGCATAATAATCAAATGGGAATGTAATGGCTTGATAATAGAGATATTTAGCATCTGAATTATCTTTCGGGACACCGTAAAACATAGTGTCGACAGTCCAAAACTTGCCTTTGAAGTACAAGGGCCTGTCAATCGTTCCTTTCCGTCCTAATAACAAAACCTCGCCATCGTACAAATAGTCAGAGGCATATGCAAACTGACCGCCAGATCCTAATACTGGATAACCATCGTCTGATATTATATGCTTATAATCGCAACCATTATTTAGTGTTAGGGTTCTTTTCAGAGGGGCGATATCCCAGTGACTCGGAACTTCTCCAATCCATTCTACGCCGGAAACTTTATATCCTTTGTACTTCTTCATGGCTTCAGTCCGCTAAGAGTGAGTTGAGGTCGTCTTCGAAGGAGCCTTCGAGCTGGCGGAGTTCTTCGATAATGGCATCGGGATCTTCGGCAGGACGATAGACATAAAAAAGTTTGGTGAAGGGAAATTCCACACCATCCTTGTCCTTATCTCGGTCCATCCACGCATCGGATGCAAAGGGTAACACCTCACGCTCAAAGTATTCCTGAATATCTTCTTTGAAGGGGATCAGTTCGTAGTCGCGAAGGTCGGTATCCGGAAGCACAGGGCTATCGTATTTATAAGGATTCTCACGCACCGGTTGCATCGACGTATTGACCTTACTCAGCCATTTTCGAATGAGTTTTATACCGGTAGCAGTGACCTTTATGTCCTTCGCTTTCAGCAAAGCGAAAAGTTCGCTGTCGCCAAGAGGTTGTCCGGCCTGCTTGATGACTTTTGCCACGTCGTGAAGGAGTTTAAGGTCGGCATCCTTCATTATATTTTTGGGCTTAGGAAGGTTGCGCGCGTCCTGCACAGCCTTCTCGACCTCGGCGATCCTGTTGCTGATTTCATCATAGCCAAGACGCAGCGGACGCTCCACAGTGACTTTGGTATAGCGGAAATCATCAACATCAAGAATTTTAACCACCGACACTTCCTCGCCATCGATCTCACGGCTTTTAGGGATGAAGGCTGCGTAATCACGGACTATCTCCTTGGCAAGTTGGTCGCCGACTTCATATCGTTTGTCGCCGAGGGAACGTTGCATGGGAGTAGCCAGTTTCTGATGGCTTGCATCGATGAAGATTACCTTACCTTTTCGCTCTGCAGGTTTCTTATTGTCAAGAATCCAGAGATAGGTGGCAATGGAAGCTCCGAAGAAAATGTTGCTCGGGAGAGCTACGATGGCATCAAGAAGGTCACGGTCAATGATATGTTTGCGTATATTGCTCCATCCTGAGCCGGCATCACCGTTAAAAAGCGGTGATGCATTCAGCACGATGCCGATTCGCGAACCGGTCTGCTGGTTCATCTTATGAATGAGATGCAGTAGGAACAGCAACGAACCATCGGATGTGGCCGGGAGTCCCGGAGCAAAACGACTGCCTTTTATCTCCGATTCATTCTTTACTGATTCCTCTACTTTCTTCCAGTCCACGCCGAAGGGCGGATTGGTAATCATAAAGTCGAAAGTGTCGCCCTGAAACTTGTCATCGTTTAGGGTATTACCGAGACGTATGCCATCGTCATCCTCGCCCTTCATCAGCATGTCAGCCTTGCAGATTGCGTAGGTCTGCTCATTGAGTTCCTGACCGCAAAGCTTTAGGTCAGTCTTTTCAACATTTGCGTGACTGGCAATTTCGTCGATATATTCGCGGGCAACGGTGAGCATACCGCCGGTGCCGCAGCATGGGTCGAGCATTCTATAACCACGGCCACTCTCAGCAAGCTTGTGCTCCTGCCCGCTAAGAACCAGTCGTACGAGAAGACGGACGATATCTCGGGGAGTATAGAACTGACCGGCCTTTTCACCTGTAGCTTCCTTGGTATAGCGAATCACCATCTCGAAGATGAGACCCATGGCATGATTGTCGACCTTCTCGGGATGAAGGTCGATGTTTATCGCAAACTCCTTGGCCACCAGCAGGAGCAGGTTCTTCTCTGCCAGACGGGTATAAATAGCCGAAAGTGTTCCTCCGGTAGAAGCAGTGAAGTTTTTTAGAATATCACGGACGTTGGGTGAAAAACCGTCAAGATAGGTCTTGAAATTGTCAGCAATAGCCGCAGGGTTGTCGATGAGGTTGCTAAGCGAGAAGCCCGAGCTGTTGTAGAAGCGAAGAGCATTCTTGGTTCGTGCCTTAACCATCTGCGGAAGATGCTCGTCAAGATTGACATCGGGATTAATGCGCAGCAAAGTCTGTTTGCATGATTCAACCACCTGCCGGTATGGCTCAAACACGCAGTCGAGTCGGCGAAGCAAAGTGAAGGGAAGCAATACCTGATCTACATCCTTGTCGTTGTAGTCATCACGTATGAGTTCCTTGATATTCCATATGAGTGTGCCTAATTCTTGTGGGGTAGCCATGATGCTCAGTTTTTATAAAGTTGTGAAGCGCTTTCAAGCCGGGACGCAATGGAATCTCGCAGCGATTGCGGTGAGAGAACTTCTACGTCATTACCGTAGGAAAGGATGAGAGTCTCAAGTTCCTTATTCACTTTGACCCTGATTTCAACAACGCCGTTCTCGGGATCGGGATAGCGCTGGGTCATGTGAATCGGCTTGCTTTTTATATAAGGGAAACGGGAGGGAGAAAATTTCAGTTCTACAGATTCTACCGGGGAGTCAGGTATGGTGACGCCGACAACGTCATCGAAGAATTCTTCGAAATCAATATCGGCGTTCTCGCGAAACTCGCTGTTAGCCGCCTCAAATGAGTCGATACGGTCGAGGGCTAAGTTGGTAATCAAGCCCAAATCCTCACACCAACCGAAAAGAAACCAGCGGTTATTGAATTCCTTCAAATAATAAGGATGAATGGTCCAGAGATGCTTGACTCCGCGAGCAGTGTGATAGTTTACCAATATAGGTTGCTTTTGGGTGATATAACCGAAGAGTGGATTAATGTACTTCAATCCGGTGAAATCCACATTCTGATCGAAGCCCATAACAGGTTTTGTGGTGCCGCGAAGTCCGAACTTATCTTCAAGGTGCACTAGCAAATCCTCCATCCATTCGAAATGCGGCATCCCTTGAAAGCGGCCCAGCATAAGAATTGTCTCCTTAAGATGGTCAAATTCCTCAGATGTCAGCGGCATTTGAGTAATGGAAAAGTCCGGATCCTTATAGCGGTAACATTGTTCGTTGCGGTCGTTGCGAAATTTTTCAAGTTCGATACTCCATCCGGCTTCCGACTCCATATGCTTGATATCAAGATACACCTGACGCTTTTTTATTCCATTATGGGCATCGCCGTCGCGACGGATATCAACCAAGTATTTGCTATCGCCGGTTGCAGAATAAAGTTTGTCGTTGCAGGCCTGGACCAAATCCAAGATGGCAAACTCCTTGTAACGATTGCCGAAGCATTCGTCAAGAGCTTTATAGCGGATTATCGCATGTCTGTTGGTGCCCATATAAATATTATTGGTTTACGAACGCAAAAATAACAATAACATCCGGAGTGTGCAAGCATATTACACTCTTTTTGTCCGAGATATGCTGAAGAACATATTTTTAATTTTTTTCAAGATATTTTTCAGTGTGTAAATAGGATGCACACATGGATAGGTATCTTTGCAATGTGAGAGATTAAACCCCCTCTCCTGATTTCTTATGGTTATAAAATGTCCACATTGCCAAGAGACCTTCGAGCCAACCGATAACGAATATGCCGCTATCATCAGCCAGATCAGAACGGCAGAGTTTGAAACTCAGCTTCAGCAACGTCTCGCCGAGATTACTGAACTAAACAAGGTTCAGCAAGAAAAACACGATATCCAAGTTCAGAAAGAGGCTGAGCATGCTCTATCAGAAAAAGACCGTCAAATCAGCGAACTGCAAAAGGAGGTCGAACGTATAAAGGGTGTTCTTGACAACCATGAAGCCGTCAAAAAGGCAGATCTTGCCACCGCCGAGGCAGAGGCCACCAGGCAGATGAGTACTCTGGCAGCAGAGAAGGACAAAGAAATAGCTGAGCTTCGCAGCAAGCTCAAGAATATTGAGACCCGTCACGAACTTGACCTCACAAACGAGCGCAATAGTCTCAACGACGAACTTCATCAGCGTGATCAGACAATCACTGAGCTTAACTCCAAACTCGAATCGCAGAAACTTGCGGCTGAGAATAAAGAGATGGAGCTTCGCGAGCAGCACAAAATTCTCATTCAGGCTAAGGAAGAGGAGATAGAGCGCTACAAGGACATGAAGGCAAAGCTTTCTACCAAGATGCTCGGCGAGACCCTTGAACAGCACTGTCAAACCGCATTCAACATAGCCCGAAGCCAAGGAGCATATCGCTCGGCATATTTCGAAAAGGACAACGATGCCAGTAGTGGCACAAAGGGCGACTTCATCTTCCGAGACTTCATTGACGGTCAGGAATGTCTGTCGATAATGTTCGAGATGAAAAACGAGGATGATCGTACCGCCATCAAGCACAAGAACGAGGACTTTTTCGCTAAACTAGACAAAGACCGCCGCGAGAAAGGATGCGAGTATGCAGTGCTTGTGAGTATGCTCGAACAAGATAACGAACTATACAATGAGGGTATCGTAGACGTGTCATATCGCTACAAGAAGATGTACGTCATTCGTCCCCAGTTCTTCATGTCTCTCATCTCGCTACTTAGCCAGTCGTCGAAGCGTGGTGCTGAAACCCTTATCAGTCTCCGCCGAGAGCTTGAAGTCGCTAAAGCCCAGAGCATAGACGTAACAAAGTTTGAGGAAAGACGCGACAAATTCGCTGGTGAGTTTCTGAAGTATGTAAAGGCTCATCAGGAAAAACACGGGGAAGCAATAGCTGCCATCGACAAGGCCATCGAGGACGCAGAGAAACAAATCTCCAAGCTCCGCAAGATTAAATCGCTCTTTGAAACCAGCAACCAGAAACTGATTCGGGCCGGAGAGGTTATTGAGAACGACTTCACCATCAAGAAACTCACTCATGGTAATCCTACCATGCGAGCCAAGTTCGATGAAGTTCGCACTATCAGGGCGGCTCAAAATGATGTGATACCTTCTGAAACAGATGCTTGAGAGAAGGTAGGACCTACAAGAATTTTTCCATCTCAGAGGTGCTAACCGTTGGCGCCTCTGAGATGCATCCCATACAATATATGATTATTATGATTATTATACCAGATATACACGGCAGGCACTTTTGGAAGGACGCTGTTGCGAAACGGAAAGACGGAGAAATGGTAATATTCCTTGGAGATTACCTTGACCCTCATGAAAAACCCATAAATCGAGAATCATTCAGAAAAAGTTTTGAAAACCTTCAAGACATTGTCGATTTCAAAAAAGCTAATGAAGATACTTGTATTCTTCTGTTTGGCAATCACGAACTCAGCTACTTGTTTGGCTGGTGGTTAACTTACCCCCATAATTTACGAAGACATTTCCAGTATCATTAGTGTCCACTGAAAAATCATAAGAGTACTTTGAAATTGTTGAAATTCAATATGTTATAAGCGATTTGGGAGCGAACGGATTTCAAATTACATTTGCGGTCATAATCAGACCGTTATGCATAAAGACCCTTTCGTTTTCTCCCAATTAGCCCAGTTCTTGAACAGGAGTAAGTTCAATCGTATAGTCGCGAAGTATGATGGCGACAAGTATGTAAAGAGTTATACTTGTTGGAATCAATTACTTACGATGATGTTCGGACAGCTTTCAAATCGTGAGAGTCTTCGGGATCTTATCGTCGCACTTGAAGCACATGCCGGCAAGGTCTATCACCTCGGAATCGGAAAATCCGTAACGAGAAGTAATCTTAGCAAGGCTAACGAGCAACGCGACTACCGCATCTTCGAGGAGTTCGCCTTCTTCATGATAGCGGAAGCACGCAAGCGGCGGATACAGAAAATATTCGAGCTTGACGGCCATGTCTATGCCTTCGATTCAACTACCATCGACCTTTGCCTGTCGGTGTTCAAGTGGGCGAAGTTCCGTAAGCATAAAGGTGGCATCAAGATGCACACTCTTTATGACGTAGAGGCTCAAGTTCCAGCTTTCGTGCATATTACCGAGGCAAAGGTGCATGATTCAAAGGCTATGCCTGAGATTCCGTATGAGAACGGAGCCCATTATATCTTCGACCGAGGCTACAACGATTTCGGCAATCTCTATACCATCAATCGCATCGGTGCGTTCTTCGTCGTCAGGGCGAAAACCAATGTCCGCTTCAAGCCGGTGACATGGAAACGGAGGCTTCCTGAGAACGTGGTTTCTGATGCAATCGGCTACTTCACGGTTTATAAAAGCGTGAAGGACTATCCGGAGAAACTGCGGAAGGTGGTTTGCATCGACACCGAAGACGGTACCAGATACATCTTCCTTACCAACAACCTGGAAGCCTCTGCCGAGACCATAGCCCAGCTTTACCGCAACCGGTGGAGCGTGGAGCTGTTCTTCAAATGGATCAAACAGCACCTGCGCATCAAGAAGTTCTGGGGAACGTCAGAGAATGCCGTCCGCATCCAAATCTATTGTGCCATAATCACTTATTGTCTCGTGGCAATAGTGCAGCACGACATGAAACTGGAGCGAAGCATCTATGAGATTCTTCAGATTCTTGGAATCTCGCTCACGGACAAAACCAGTCTGCGAGACCTCTTCGACAAATCGAATTTCAAAAATGTCAATG
>ERZ779776.472-NODE-472-length-14666-cov-5.912326_pt1 | contig 14666 bp, 15 predicted proteins | sample MGYA00511098_ERZ779776 | MGnify/ENA primary metagenome ERZ779776 (study PRJEB29588, sample SAMEA2149318) | human gut metagenome | biome: human gut; feature: human-associated habitat; material: faeces | place: Denmark | collected 2008/2010 ...
AAAGGTGGAGGCCAACGGCAAAAGCTCGGAGGTGTACTACCAGCTTAAGTTCAGAATCGCACCGGACGGTACCATCAGCATAGAAGATAACTGACATAGAAAAAGCAGCGCGGGTCTGAGTGGCTCGCGCTGTTTTTTCATGCTTTGCGATTCACTTTTTCCATTATGTCATCCCCCCTCTTGCCATTTGCGCCGGAATTTTATTAAATTTGTGATTTCGGCGATCACATCTATTATAGGCAATGGCATTTAAGCGTAAATACAAATTCAACCGGCTCGACCGCCTGTATTATACGGGCAAAGGTGGTCCGGCGGTATGGAGTATGCGGTTTTATGTGGAGTGCTTTTTCGTTTTGCCTCCACTCATATTGCTGTTGCTTTGCACGGTCGTGATGGTCAGAGAGCAAATGGTCAACACTGTTCTTGTCATATTATCCATTTTAGCCGCCTGTGCGCTTGCTTTTGTCTTGCTATCAAAGAGGTTATTGGAAAAACATCACTTTACACCGCAACGCGAGCACGCTTACTTTCGCCGCTATCCCCGGCGAAAATATTACTCCTATCCCTTTTTCATTGTGATAATAGCGTTCCTGATAAACTCAATATTTGCGGGATTCTTAGTCTTTTACATACTCAAATGGTTAGTCGGCTCCGCTATATAGCCATATGGATTCTTCTTGTCCTTCCCTCAGGTTCAGTATCCGGACAGGAGGTGATGGAACAGGTCATGTTTTGTCGGACAGACGGCAGAATAGTAACTGATAGCTGCGACATGAGGCTTACAGCCGAATGGCGTGACCGTATAATAGCGGATTTCCTAAAATATGCCGCAACGCCGGTGGATACAAGATGGATAGATTACTGCGACAGCTACTGTGGCGTGATGATGGATGATTCCACCCGCATAAGCGTTGACTGCGTTACCTTCCCCTCCGGCGACGCGGCCCTTGCAAAGTGGCTGAACGATATTCCCGACAGCACTTATATCGAACCTGACATCCCTGCGGAAGCTCCTGAAAAGTGCATCGCGTTCCGCAAGTCGTCAACTCTTGTAATAGTGTGGTGCAACCTTTTCGTCGACACCGACGAGGTGTTTAGGAAAATACATCGTCATGTGTTGATTTTCAAGTCAGAATGAGACATTTGTCACACCAAATGTCGATTATTTTCGTTAAATTTGCACATGGCAGTACTCTATAAGATATTGATTTTGTGTGTTGGCTTTGCTCTCTCCTGTAACCTATGGGCGCAAAGTCATCTTGATCCGGTAAACGACAGCCGGGAGTTTGCGGAACAATATAGTCAGTCGTTACTCACACATGAACGCAAGTGCGGAGTAATCGTCCTTCCGTCCTTCTCTAACAGATATGGCATTAGTTTGTCAACGAAATGTGATAGTCTGACACTTATTGAAAAACGGCCGCATGGAATTGTCTATCCTGACAGTGTGAATATCAAAGAGATTACAGTGATAAAAGTGGCCATTGATTCTGAATTTGGCAAAAGCGTTGCCGAACTTATTGATGTTGCCGTTGAAAAGGCAATGCCAACTTTTTCTGCCGGACTGGATGGCGTGATGTATTATTTTATCGCATCAAATGACAGCATCGGGGCAACATGGTCGCCTTCAGATGAATCATCTAATTGCGATGTGCTTGTCAATATTGTGGAAACGTTAAAAGAAGCAATACAAAGCGGAGAACTCCAGAATTTTATTGATGATTGGTGGTGTTCAATCGACAAACTTCGGTTGTCATTTCAAAATGCACCAGCATTGCCTCCATTTTATTTTGATAAAGAATTCGCCAACACAGACAACAATCGACCTACTGTCGAATACAGCGCAAGCAGTCCTTTGACAGATGCTTTTCAGTTTAATGCCTTCATGTCGTGTCCTGCGGATTACATAGAAGACACATTAAGCGGAGATTCGACACCGATTTACATGGATAACGCAACGGATTCCATATTCATTGATTTTTGCAAGGCTCTTGTAAAATGGCAGGAACAGGCATCGGCTGCCTATGTAAATGTTGTCATTACCGTTAAAGATGACACGGAAGAGAGTTATGATGTCAAAAGCTCAGGGAAGTCGGTTTACTTAAACTTTACACTCCCTCACGACAAACTGACGATAGATAATTTATTAGAACAGAACAACAATTGCATATTAAGATATATGCTTGAAAATATGATGCCGAATGAAGCTGTCATACCAGCTCCAAAACATTCAGTCAAAAATCGCGAGAAAGGAGGCAAGCGATGAAATGGAAAATAGCCATAGTTGTGATAAATGTTGTTGTCGGACTGTTTGCATTATATACGTATGCTTGTTATGTCAGAGAAACCGAGATTCAGAGTACTCAGGATAATATAACTTGCGACATAGTAGAACTGGATTTGAGACATGGTTATAGACATCACCCTTCAGCAAAAATAATTTATAGCGGCAAGGAATACTATCCCTCTATAACTATAAATTTAACCGATAGTTTATCCCTTGGGGAAAACAATACCGTGTTTTACTATGATGGGGTACTTGATAGAGTCTTTTGCCGTGATTCAGGTATTGAAAGAGGTGTGCCTTTAGGCTTTGCCTTTTTTATTCTGTCTTTCCTGTTTTGGCTCAATCCCAAAAGTAATAAAAAGAAAAAAGACTTTAGCAGAGGAAGCAAGCGATGAAATTAGACATTAAACATTATCCGCTGCTGTTGAAGATTGTGTGCATTATAGTGCTATTGCCTATACTTGCCGCACCTCTTGTATTCTATACCAGCGTATTCATATTCGACCATCCGTCTAATATATTACTTGCTTATGCTATGTTCTTTGGCGTGAATTCCTATTCGCTTGTATTGTTGGGAATTTGTTGGGCAAGTGTGGCGATATATACCAAGACAAAGAAAAAACTATGTTCCATAGCACCATTTATACTGCTCGCAGGGTTGATATATGGCGCGTATTGGTATGCAATGGATGGCCCGATTGATAAACAGAACGTATGGGGCAATGATTATCGTCTGTATCGCGGTACGCCTTGCGAGGATCTTGCCAAGGCAATAAGGAATCAGGATGTCAAAAGAATCGATGAAATTTTAACCGCTAATCCGAAATTGGCAGAGTATAAAGACCCGAAATGCCAACAACAAGTGCTGTTTTATGCGATAAAAGATGGAAAATACAAGTCAGCCGAGGCTTTGTTAAGAAAAGGAGCAGACCCGAACGCTGTGTTCATTGATTCGGTTAGTATAAGTCCGGCGCGTGCCTCTACACCATTGAATTCTATTTGCGGAAAGTACATTGACGAAGAAGAAAAATTGAAATGGGTCAAACTCTTAGTACAATACGGTGCCGATGTAAACGCCTATTGCCTTGACAGTATATCTGAAGGTCGTTATATCGGGCGCTGGACACCGTTATCTTCAGGTGAATTATATACCGAATCTCAAACTGAGGTTTTACGATTCCTTTTAAACAAGGGTGCGGACCCCAATAGAATCATTAGCCGTTCGGATAAACCTGAGGCCATTGGAGACGACGGTCAGGTATATCCAATTGAAACAGCCGTTCTGTTTAATGATTTTGCTGGAGCTGAAGAGTTGCTTAAGTATGGTGCTGACCCGTCCACGATTCGCCAAAAGTTGATTGATGCAATCAATGGCAAAACCCGTATAAAATATACAGACAAAGAATTGGATAACCGTCGGCACCTGCTTAAACTGATAGAAAAGATGGATTCAGCAATACACTGAATATTAGACGAATACTGAAGGTTATGAAAAGGTGGCATAAAATAGTAGGTGTTATAACCTTTGGAGCGATTGGCATTTACGAATTGCTCTTATGTGCTAATACCTATGTGGATTTGAAATATATAATAGAGCCATACGATATTACTGATATAATCGATAGGATGTATTTGAGGGCTGATGCATTGTCGGCATCCCTTTGGATCAATTATTTCATAGCACTTGCCCTGTTCATTTGTCTATGGAGGAAAGGAGGCAAACGATGAAACTGACCGATAAGGAGATAAATGCAATATTAAGCAAAAGCCAAGATGTAAGATATAGTTATTCGCTGAAACGGATTGCGGATAATGATTGCTTATGGATTCTGACAACAAAGGCTGGACATTTTATCAGTATTCAGGAAGAAGGACAGGGTATGCTTCCTATTTGGCCTTTTCAAGAATATGCAGAAAACTATATCTCGGCTTTATCTAAAGACGATGATTACATGACAATAAGATTTAGGCTTGAAAAATTCGCAGATGAACTGGTTGATTCTCTTTGTGAGAATGGAATGTCAATTTGCGTGTTTCCTGTTTCGGATGGAGATAGAGGTAAAATTGTAGGTGTAAATACTTTCGCTGAAGATTTAGCCATTGAACTTGAAAACTATATGTGAAAGTTATAACGGGATTACAGGCTGATTCCACCTCGCCATCTCTCAATCTTCCAATCATACCGACCTTCCGCGACATCGCCAACCTCATTGAGTGTGTGGCGATGTTTTATTTCATCAAAGGGCTGTCGGTGTTCCGCATAGCCACAGAGCCATGCGCCGACTGCTTTCTGCTGTTCGGTGGTCTCACCGTAGGACTGCATCACGCTCTTGAGTCGATGGCTTCGGAGAGGGATAAGATTGCCGTTTCTGGATTCTTTACTTTTCATCGTTGTCAGTGGCCGTTTTTATGCGACATTCGTGAGATGATTGAGCAATGGACACGGCATAATACCCCTAATGTCAGGAATTTTAGCTAACTTTGCATTAGCGCAGGCTGTTTGTTGGTGTATCTCATTCAGTATCTTGCAGGTCTACTTTCCTCGTGCCATAGTCAATCAGCAGGTAATTTGAATGTTATAGGAAGAGCCATATATGTGTTGACTTTCTTGCCATTGAGTGTACCTGGATTGAAATCCGGAAATAGCCGAACTACACGCAGTGCCTCACGGTCGAGAGCTGAATCCTTACCTCTTAAAATCTCCGGCTCGCAAACCCGTCCCAATGTATCTATGTAGAATTTTACAACCACACGACCTTGAATCCCCTCTTTTAATTGTTCTTCGGGATATTTCAGATGTTGGTTTATAAAATGCAACATTTCAACATTTCCTCCGGGAAATTCCGGCATTCGTTCAACACAACTGTATATACCTCTTTCATCTGGATTTTTCGGCAGCTCGTCCGGCATTTCACCTTGTGTTACTACTTCATTAGGATTATCGCTTATCTCACCTTCTTTGCACCCCAGCACTTCTGTTGCATAATTGTGAATTGTATCTTTTGTTTTTGACAATAAGTACTCCTCATCAATTTCACCCTCATAATCCGAGCTGTCAACTACCTCTATCGAATCTTCCGTTAATGGCACACTTGATTGATTTGACGATGTGCCGCTACACCCTGACATAAGAATCATACCTGCCGAGATACCGGCAAGAGCTATGGCTTTTCCTGCGAGAGAGCGGGCGCAGAGCTGCTGCTCCAGATAGCGCACTTCCGCTTCGCATTTGGGACATGTGCCAAGACAGTCGCCCTTGTAGCGACATTCCGATGTGGCGAACTCTATCCCGTTGGCCTCGGCAATCTGCCGGCGTATCTCCTTCAGTATCTTGCAGGTCTGTTTTCCTCGTGTCATAGTCAGTGGTTTTGTGGATTGTCGAAAAGGAAACTGTTTGCATGAGAGCGAATGTAAATCATCTGCATCTCCGCAATTTTCTCGCCGTATTCATCCAATGAATAAATCGCATCATCTGCTTTCTCAAAATCAAGACCAAGCTCATTGATTCTGTCAACTCGTCGTTTCAAGTCAAACAGAGGGCGTTTTTTGCCATCAAAAGCAGAAATCGCCTCTTCAAGAATCATCGCATACTTTTCTGCGCCAATAGCTTTTAGCCCCTCAATCGCATCAAGATATACCATTCCGACTGAATCAGTAAAAAAGCCATAATGACCATCGCCATATACCTCTGAAATATACCAGTTGACTGAAAGTATATGGCGCTGCTCTATGCTGAACTGCGACATATCTTTCAAATAGTCCTCATGACTTCCTGAAACATTTACGTAGGGTCTTATGGGGTCAATCACATGTTCGGGTGTTGTATCAGTTGCGTTGATGAGTTTAACAGTCACATCATACCGACACACATCAATATCACCGCTCTGTTCAAGTATGACTTGCCCAAGAGTATTCTGTGCTTCATTAAGTTGCAGATAACGAACAAGTAGAAACCCCTTTACTATGATAGTCACAACAAGTAATACCCAAAACCAAATTGCGAATTTAGGGCTGAAATATACCATGCAGACCCACAGTGTGCATACGATGAACAACGAACCTACTGTGCGAAATCGCATAGTCAATGGGTTAAAAAAGTCTTTTATGGCTTTATGATTGGAAATGGGAGTGACATGATATGCTACCCCCTCAAAAGTCGGACTCAGGATTTTCTCTGTTTTTTGAAATATATGAATTACTCCACGATAAATACCAAATATCATCCATATAGCAAAGCAGACGTAAATAATTTTGAATGCTTCGCTATCTCTTCCTGAAGTAATAAAAATGAGGATAATTGCAACTGCAGCAAGAATGGTGCATAAAATAGTTCCAATAATGTACATCGGTTTTCTATTCATAGTCAGTGTTTGCGGATTTGATAGGTAAATAGATCGAATCGGTCGAAGCCGAGAGCTTCAAGACCCTTGCGACTAATCTCGCGATCAGCTTCGGCATTATAGTCGGGTATCAGCGGTATGCGTACGATGCAATCGCTTTGGCGCCCGAACTCCGCTATTAGGCGGAGATTGCCAATGACATGGTCGTTACTCTGACCCGTGTAGCTACGGTAAATGTCGGGGTTCATATCCTTGATGTCGACAATCAGAGTGTTGACCACCGGCAGCAGAGATTCGATGTTGGCAGACGGCACGCAGAGCGAAGTCTCCAAGTTGAGCTGCCATGCATGGCCACACAGTTCGCGGAACTCCCGGATAAACTGCGTACGCAGACACGGCTCTCCGCCCCCGAAAGTCACGCCTCCGTTTGTGGCAAGAAAATAAAGCTCGTCGATCCGCGTCTCGACATACAATTCCTCCGGCGAATACTCTCGGAATCGCCCGCTTTCGCCCAGTGACTGCGGATTCAGACAATAGCGGCAACGCAAGGGGCATCTATGAAAAGCCACAAGCGTAGTCACACCATCGCCGTCAGTCGAAAGGCGATGCCGTGCGATGCCTATTATCTTAGTCCGTTGCTTTTTCATGTGTCTATTATCTGTAATTAAGCAAAGTTAATCAAAATAATCGACATTCGATGTGACAATCAAGATATTATTACGGCATAATAACCCTAATGTTCGGAATTTCAGTATCTTTGCAGTCAGATACCAAAAATCCTCAAAATATTTTTCACTTTCAGGGTTAGGTTTTTGAGATGTTGTGGTTTTAATAAGTGTATGACGACAAATAGCGACATAGAAAAGCTTTTCCGAAGCAACTATACTGCCATGCTGACACTGGCGATACGCCTGCTGCATGACACGGATACGGCGAGAGACATTGTGCACGATGTCTTTGAGTCGGTGCTGTCGGAAAATCTGCCAACCGTCACTCCTGCCTATCTGCTTACAGGTGTACGCTTTGCGTGTATGAAGCATCTCCGCAGCCTGTCTCTACGTGAGCGGTTCAACAATCTCTACGCACTCGATCTTGACGAAATTGAAGATGACGAGTGGCCAGACCCGGAGGATGTGGCGCGGTTGAACGAGCTGATAGATCAATCGTTGACCATGCAGGACAGACAAGTTGTGAGGCTGCGCTTCAACGAGCGTATGTCTTACGGCGAAATAGCCGGGCAATTGGGTATCAGCGAGGTGGCTGTCTATAAGCACTTGCGTCATGCAATGGATGTCTTACGTCAAAATTTCAACCGCAAATGAAAGACAATATCGACAGGCTCCTCGATGCTCTGGAGCACCCTGAAAAATATTCCGATGCCGAGGTTGAGCAGTTGCTTACCGACCCTGATGCACGCGAAGTCTATGACATGCTGCGCAAAGTAGCTGATGTTTCCGCACCCGTTTCTGAGATAAATCTCGATGAGGAATGGCGGCGCTTTGAGGCAAAGCAGCCCAAACGCAACCCCGTTATCCTCCGTTGGCTATCTTCTATTGCATCGCGCAACGCCGCGGCAGTTATAATCGCACTTGTCGGCACCCTCGCTGTGGTGGCTGCCACTATCGGTATGACCCATTATTTCATTGCCAATAATGAAATGGCGCAGACTGAGCAAACAGCACCGCAGAAACAGACTACAATAGCCGACTTCAATGTTACTCCGACTGATACCATTCCGGCTGAAACAACTCCGCGGCCCGAAACCATTGTATTCAAAGGAGAAAACTTTGAAAAAATCCTTGCAGACATGGCCGGATATTATGGCGCGACGGTTAAGTTCAATCAAGATGCTACCAAATCGCTAAAGCTATATTTTGAATGGGATCAGTCTCTGCCACTCATTGAAGTCGTGGAACAGTTAAACAACTTCGAGCAAATCAACATTACACTCACCGACAAAGTATTGACCGTAAAATGAAACGTCTTGTTATTCTCTTTGCGGCGATGCTTTGTGTCGCAACCGCCTTTGCGCAGAAGTTCAGCTACCGCTTCAATCATACACCTCTCGCTGATGCGCTCGTGCAGATTGCCGGGCAGCATCCCGACACTCACATCAACTTCATTTACAACGAACTCGACAAGTATCCGGTCACGGCAACCATACATACAAACGATGCCTACGATATGCTCAAGCAGCTGATTGGACTGAATCCGGTATCGGTCATCAGTTCCGGAGGCAAGTACTATGTAGAAGCGTTGCAACACGGCAAGTTCAGCTACCGCGGCCGAGTTCTCGATGAGGAACACCAACCTGCTCCGGGAACTACAATATTGCTTCTTGCTCCCAAAGACTCCACAGTCATCACATACGGCGTGGCAGACAATGCCGGTCGCTTCACCATTCCTTGCGACAGCCGTAATGTTATAGCGAAGCTAAGTTGTGTAGGCTACAAGACCACCTACCGCCGCCTGACAGACTTCAACGTCGGCGACATAATAATGCCTGTAAACGCTGTGGCTCTCCAACAAGTCAAGGTCGAAGGTCAGATGGCATCCGCTTATTCCGACCGTACTGTCTATCTGCCTTCACAGCGTCAGAAAAATGCAGCACAAAACGCCATTGATCTTCTTCGCCACATGGCTATTCCACAGATAAAGATAAATCCGATAGACAATTCAGTCACCGACAATACCGGAGAAGGGGTTTCCTTGTTTTTCAATTATATGCCAGCCTCAAAAGAGGATATTGAAGGCTTGCGCACGACAGATGTACGCAAGGTTGAATATCTCGAATTTCCCGCAGACCCAAGGTTCAGAGGAGCGCAGAGAGTTATCAATTTCATTATTCAGGAATACGAGTATGGCGGATATACAAAAGTTACAGCGGATGAAGATTTTCTTATAGGTCTGTCTTCTAACGCCAATATCTTCTCTAAGTTCGCTTATAAGAAAATGACCTATGACCTCTATGTGGCAGCCAATAATCTTAACAGCCACCACAGCGGATATGACGTTGACGGAAATTACACGCTGAAGGATTCCGAGGGAAAAGCTATTACTTTGAGCCGCAACGAAACCACCGATTACGCACATTCAAAACAGAATCAATACCCTGTGACCTTCCGCGCTTCTTACAATACAGAAAAAGTTCAGATTAGCAATACCTTAGGATACAGCCATTCGGCAAACCCTATTCAGGAACAGAACGGCTCGCTGACATATTCTCCATCCGTGGAACAAGACTATTCTTACAGCCGCAGCAATCCGTCGCATAGCAATTCATTGAGCTATCAAGGAAATTATTTCTTTGTTTTGCCTAAGGATTACTCGGTTAATATCAATCCTCAATTTTCATATTCACATAATAACAATTCGCTGACTTATACCACTTCCTTAACGGAGCCAATTATTCGCGATGCCCGCGAAAATGCCTATTACTATCGAGTAAACGCCCACTTTAATAAGCGTTTTGCCCAGAAGCATACGCTTATGCTGGGAATTTACACGGGCAATACAATCAATCGGCTGCAATACATGGGAAATGCTTTCTACTCAGACCGTTTCAGCAATCCATTTGTATCCGGCGAACTCGGTTATCAGGCGCAAATACAGAAATTCAGCCTGTATGCAGATGCCGGAATGTTATGGGAACGAACAAGCATCAACACAATTAGAAAAGATGATGTATATCCCTATGTTCATTTCAACATCCGCTATACGCCCAATAATAAAAACACATTCTCGGCCTATTTCCAGTTTGCCAACAATACGCCCGGCATTGACCAAAAGGCTTCGGACCTGTTGCGAGATAACGAAGTCATGTATATTACCGGCAATCCGTCTCTTGACAATTCCCGTCATATTACGTTCAATGTAAACTACACATGGTTGCCGTCAAACGTATTCAATATGAGTGCCTACGGAAGATATTTTGAACTTTTTGACCGATTTATCACTGCATACGAACCATTCGACAATGGTCGTGCCTTGTTGCGTACGTACATCAATGACGGAAACTATGTACAAAGTGAAATCGGTATTGCCGCAACACTGAATCTGTTCAATAAGTCATTGCAATTATATGTCAGTCCCAATCAAAAATTCTACCGTTCTACCGGTGTGTTTGATAAAAGTTTCTATCCCTTTCAGATAACGGCACAGGCTACATATTATCTCAAACAATGGTATTTTCAGGCATACTACCAATCGCATCAAAAAATGATGTTCACCGGTTCTCCCACAACATATAGGTCACGGGATTTCTATGCTTTGTCTGCCGGTTGGTCAAACTCCGAATGGAACATAAGCCTGACGGCATACAATATCTTCAATTCCAACTGGGACACCTCAGACCGCTATATTCAGTCTCCATTATATACCGAACATCGAACAACTTACGGCACGAATTCCCATGCCAGCTTGAATCTTTCGGTAACATACACGTTCGGTTATGGCAAGAAAGTCCAGCGCGGAAACGAAGTCGGTAAACAATCCGGTGTAAGTTCAGCAATTATGAAATAAATTATCTCTAAAATATGAAACCCACAAAATTATTAGGAATCCTAATGGCATTTCTCTGCTCATTAGCATTTGTCAGCTGCGACAGTGACGAGGTTTATTTCAAATCGAAATGCACCGCTGTTCTGAACGGACAGACTTACTACGACCAGTTGCTTCTCAAAGCGATTCTCAATCCGTCAACGACCGTGACTCCGAGTGTCGAACATCTTGAAAACTGTACGGTATTTCATACGTGGCTATGCAAAGAAAAAGGAGGCTCACCGGTAAATTATCCGGTATATTATGTCGATATTTATCTATTCTCAAACTCATCGGAGGGTGTATATGAGAAAGAATACAACTTTGAAAAGGCTGACATAGATTATACCGACGGCAATCCCTCACACTGGGAATACGTGAAATACTGCAAAGAAAACAAAATTTCTTATGCAGATATAAATAATGAGATAGCTGATAAAGGCTCATTCCGCTTTACTTCGTATGACAATGAAAAGAAAGAGTATAGCGGCACATTTACTCTACAATTCAGCGAGGGAACCATGCAGGGAGAGTTCACAATCGACCATTAAATCCATCATCTAATCTCAACAATAATTATTGAAAATTCAATAATATGTTAAAGGAAATAATCACAATCATTTTAGCATTGGCAACGTTTGTTGTAAATGCGCAAGAGATTGGTTTAATCTCAGTATCGGGAAAAGTGATGACGGATGCCCAAGAACCTGTATCTGACGCTCAGGTTATGGTTAACGATTCTATAATGTCTGTAACGGACACTTCGGGTTTATTCTCTTTTAGAATACAGCCAAAGTCATTTTATATCAAAGCCGCAAAGAATGGCTATGAATCGGAACGCATATCTGTTATGAACCCTACCAACGCCATCACTGATTTGCTCGTGACTATGATGCGAAACAATGAATTGGACGAGGTTGTGGTGACTGCCTCTCCACAAATAGAAACTGCAACAAAAGCAATTTGGTATCCATCAAAACAGGAGCAACGGTATTCGACCAACGGTTATCAACTTGTGGATAATATGAATATTCCTGATGTTGTGTCAAGCAGTCACAACCAATCCATCAGTATAGTGAACGGGCAAAGCGTACAATGTTTGATAAATGGCGTTGAAGCACAACCTGATGAGGTTGCCACTTTGTCGGCAAAGGATATTGTGCGCATTGATTTTCAGCGGGCTCCCGGTGGTAAGTACGTAGGCAAAGGAGGTGTTATGAACTTTATAACCCGTCAGCAAGAATATGGAGGGAATGTCTATCTCTCAGCCGATGAGGGCTTTGCATATCAATATGGCGATTATCTCGGTTTTGCCAATTATAAAAAGGGGGCATTAACATTGTCCGTCACAGGCTCGTTCAAATGGAATAGAGAGCATAACTTATCCGCATCCGATAACATATACAATCTGAATTCAGGGGTTATGACACAGACAGTGCGCCCAATGAATGCACTTCTTAGCTCCCGTAATACGTATGGAAGATTTAAGATAAGCCATGCGAAGAATAATCATAGTTTCAATGTGTCTCTTGAGCTTGCTGCCAATAGCATTCCTACTGATTCGACATCTTCACTGACCTCTTATAGTGGCATACTTGATAAACAAAGTATCTCAACACGACATTCTTCAACCAACGCGCTGTCGCCAAAGCTGGGTGTGGATTACACACTCTATATAAGTGGCAATCAATATCTTAATCTCACGGGGTCTGCTTCCTATGGTGGAAACAGATACTCAGGTATGTTCTGCGAAACAGGTTTTGATGATATAATTACTGAATCAAAAGAACATAACCAATCTTATACCGGTGGACTTGCGTATTATTATTATCTTAAAAACAACAGTGCGCTTGGTGTGAATGTTAATCATACAAGTAATATTTATTCCGATAAATACTGGGGCAATTACGACAGTCGGCAGAAACTTAACACCGGCTACACTTCTGCCTTGATTCAGTGGCAGCAAACGCTGTCACCACTAAATCTGTTCTACTATGTTTCTGCCGGTTATTCCTACACGAACACAGATATTAATGGAAAGAAGGATAATTATTGGAATCCGGTCATTTATTATGGTGGTAATTATGCAATCAATCAGAACCAGTCAATATCGTTGAATGGCAATTATCTCCATACCATATTCAGCCCCGAATATAAAAACGACCTTGTATTGCCAAGTTCCTTTTTCCAAGCCACCGTCGGCAATCCGGATCTTGGAGTCCTAAAGTCGTTCCAGAATTATCTAACGTATAATGCCACATTCAATAAATTCCGAATGTCTGTGAGCTATGATTTTATGGTGTATTTAGACAATATCACCAACAAATATTATACGAAGGATAATATCTTATACAAGACTCTTATAAACGACGGTAACTTTTATAGCAACCGAATTATCTTTTCAGCCTCATATGGCATGTTAAATAATTCCTTGCGTCTTAGCGGACACTCAATAGCGGAATTTTTTCATCTGAAAGGAGACGAATATGACTGTAGGCATAATGGAATCCGAGGTTCCTTATCACTGGCCTATTACATTCAAGGATGGTCTTTCAAAGCGTCATACACAACGCCATATAAAACTTTCTCAATGAGTGATCCTGCTTATTTCAAGAATAAGTGTCAGTATGGTGTTGTTATCTCATGGAATCACGATAATTTGCAAATTGAAGCCGGAGCAGAGAATTTCGCAGATAAATACCGCGCCAACACCCGTTATTTTGATTATGGAAGTTGGAACATGAATACAACTGATAAGTTTTCAAGCAAAGGAAGAAATATATATGTTTCAGTTACATATACACTCCCTTATGGCAAGAAGACCGATTCTCCCGATGCTTCCTACCAATCCACAATAAACAGCGCAATCTTAAAACCATTCTGATAAACCAATTTTCATTCTAAGGAACATACTACACATCCTGAAATAATCTCAAACCCAATTAGATGAAGAAACTACTTCTGCTTTTACATAATCTCCTTGCACTTACGTTCAGTGCTTGCAATGATGATGCTCCAGACTATCTTGATACCAAACTAATCAAAGGACAATGGCAATTAGTTGAGGACGGGAGCAATGATAATCCGCTTATCTACCGTTTTACTACAGACGGCGAAAACACATGGTCGTGGGGCGGCCTCGTCACGTATTATCTTTTGCCGGACGGAACAGCCGATTTCTATAAACGATATACTTGGCACGTTTCAGATCCTGCAAATGAAGAAGACGGAAAACCGCGTCTTGAACTCACTTGGTATGATGCGCCCGACAGTGACAATTTATGGGATGCAACGGAATATTATATAGTCGTAAAATTGACACCGACGGAAATGTGGCTTAAGCCACACCAGAAAGGTGTCCCCGATGACATCAAGAAATTCATCCGGCGCAATGACCTCCCGGTTCCCTCTCTACAATTCCCTAACCCGTAAACAGTTTTTTTATACAAACCTCCGGCCCTCGGCAATCGTTGCCGGGGGCTATTGATGAAATAGAAACC
>ERZ779776.489-NODE-489-length-14292-cov-2.769825_pt1 | contig 14292 bp, 16 predicted proteins | sample MGYA00511098_ERZ779776 | MGnify/ENA primary metagenome ERZ779776 (study PRJEB29588, sample SAMEA2149318) | human gut metagenome | biome: human gut; feature: human-associated habitat; material: faeces | place: Denmark | collected 2008/2010 ...
ATCTGGAAAGAGTGAAAGAAGTAGCACAAATAGGCGACCTTGATAAGTATGGTCGTCAAGGTGTGGCAGCCCTTGCGTCTGCTACGCCGAGAAATACTGGAAAAACTGCAAATTCGTGGAATTACGAAATCAAGCAGGAGAAGGGTTCAGTATCTATTAGATTTTATAATACAAATATTCAAAATGGAGTTCCAATTGCAATTATCTTGCAGTATGGACATGGAACTCGTAACGGAGGCTGGGTACAGGGTCGAGATTATATCAATCCTGCTATTCAGCCTATTTTTGACGAAATTGTCAAGTCGGCGTGGGAGGAGGTTACAAGTCTATGAGTACAACTGTTGATCAAAGAGTCGTTGAAATGCGATTTGACAATAAGCAGTTTGAAAATAATATTCAGACAAGCTTATCTTCTATAGACAAACTTAAAAAGAGCTTGAATATGGATGGAGCAACAAAAGGACTTGAAAGTGTTGAAAAAGCCTCTGGTAAGATAAATCTTTCTGGATTATCAAATGCTGTTGAAACCGTTAATGCTAAATTCTCAGCATTAGAGGTTATGGCTATTACGGCATTGGCAAATATTACAAATTCGGCAGTAAATGCAGGTAAAAGTATTGTATCGGCACTAACTATCGATCCAATCAAAACAGGCTTTGAGGAATATGAAACACAGATCAATGCAGTTCAGACAATTCTTGCAAATACATCTTCGAAAGGAACCACTCTTGATCAGGTCAATAATGCATTGGATGAGTTAAACCATTATGCCGATATGACCATTTACAATTTTACGGAGATGACACGTAATATCGGTACCTTTACGGCAGCTGGTGTTGATTTGGATACTTCTGTTTCTGCAATTAAAGGTATCGCTAACCTTGCTGCTGTATCTGGTTCCAATTCACAGCAGGCGAGCACTGCAATGTATCAGCTGTCACAGGCATTGGCAGCTGGAACAGTAAAATTACAGGATTGGAACTCGGTTGTAAATGCCGGTATGGGTGGTCAGGTGTTCCAGGATGCTCTAAAAGAAACTGCAAGAGTTCATGGAATTGCCATTGATGAAATGATAGAAGACGAGGGCTCATTTAGAGAGACCCTCAGTAAAGGCTGGTTGACATCAGATATCTTAACTGAGACGTTATCGAAGTTCACAGGTGACTTAAATGAGGAACAGCTCAGAACAATGGGGTATACCGATGAACAGATAGCTTCAATAATCAAAATGGGTCAGACAGCAAATGATGCAGCTACTAAAGTAAAGACATTTACTCAGTTATTTGACACATTAAAGGAAGCTGCGCAGTCTGGCTGGACTCAGAGTTGGGAAATCATCGTTGGTGACTTTGAAGAAGCGAAAGAATTACTCACAGAGATGAGTGATGCATTCAGTGCAATTATAAATTCATCGGCGGATGCTAGAAATAGTATGTTGCAGGGCTGGAAAGATTTGGGAGGAAGAACAGCACTTATAGAAGCAGCTAGAAATACTTTTGAGGGAGTGCTTAGTATTATTAAGCCTGTGAAAGAAGCATTCCGCGAAATCTTCCCACCAATGACGGCACAACAACTGTACAACATTACAGATGCGTTAAGAAATCTGACAGCGCATCTGAAACTCAGCGATACAAATTCAGAAAATTTGAAAAGAACATTCAAAGGTTTGTTTGCAGTAATTGACATTGTTAAACAAGCATTCGTAGCGGTTGCAAAAGGCGTTGGTTCTCTATTAGGAGGGACTGGTGACTTAGCAAGTTCTATTTTATCGGTAACGGCACGCTTCGGAGATTGGCTTGTGAAACTTGATGAAACTATCAAGAAAACAGATATATTCAATGTCGCTATACAGACCGTGATTAAATATATAAAAACAGGCGTGGCAGTAGCAACAGATTTAATTGACAAAGTTGTTGACGCAGTCACAAGATTCGCAAATGCTATAAAGCAGAAGTATGATACCGGCGGATTTGCAGTTATTCATTCTGTTCTGGAAAGAGTACATACAAGAATGTCAGAAGTTGGAGAAGCTGCTGATGGAATGCGAAGTGGTGTTGAAATTGCAATTGGTGCAATGGGTAAAGCACTTGAAAATTCTAAGTTTTTACAAGCATTTCAGGCATTATGGGATGGAGTTAAAACTATTGGAACTGGTATTGCAACTAAAGTATCAGAACTTACGAATGATAGTAAATATACAACTATGTCGGATGTTGAAAAGAAAGGGTATCAGACAAAGGCTAATGTGACCAAAATCACTAAGGATACAGTTACAACAACATATGTAAATGCTTTGGATATAACTGCTAAACAGGTTAATTGTAAATCTGGTAGTAAAGAAGCTAATATTAATGCCGGAGCATCACATTATAAATATTCAGATGAGTATATAGGCGAAATAGGTACAAACGGTTGGACTGGCGATGACAATCGTAGAGGATTGGTATTTGACCTTGACGAGAATGGCGACTACATGACATGGGCTGCACAGCCTAAAAGTGGTCAAAATTATTTAGTTAAACTTTTATATGAAAGAAATGGCTATAATTCAAAGGGTGTAACCTATGATGCCGATACTATAAATTTAGGATGCGACATTGATATGCATTACTATAAACTCAAGAATGTATCTTGGGAAAATGGTGGTGGAATAACCGGAACTATGAGATTTGTTCAAGTAGGTGGAATGAATAGCGATGGAACCGTTTCAAATTGGAGCAATAACGCATATTTACAATTTGAGAGAGGCGTTTTAATTAAAGCTGGTTGGTATGATTATTAGGAGGTTTTATGGAAGAAAATATTACAGAAGTTAAAGATAAGAACCTCGTATTAATCGAGGCTGATAATGAGGCATCTAAGCCTGATAAAGGCAAAGATGTTATGCAAGATAATTCCGAGCAAGAACAACTTCGCTCTGATGTTGAATTTTTATCAATGATGACTGGCGTTGATTTAGGGGGTGATTAAAAATGGGTGTATACACACCAGACTCAAATAGAGTTGTACATTATACATACGCTGATATGACAGCTCGTCAGATTGTACGTCCGGTTCATCTTGTGCAGTATGATCAGGGATTACCGATTATTGCGGTAAAATTATATAATGACGGACTTGAATATACGATACCTACGAATGCAACTGTTAATATCCGATGCGGTAAGGTTGATGGTAATTTTGTATATAATCCTGCATTAGGATGGGATTCAGCTATGCATACGGTTTACTTTGAAGTTACAAAGCAGATGACCGCACTGGCAGGAGAAATAAATCCTATTGTGGAGATTGAGTTAAACAACAAGATTGTATCCAGTGGGGCTATTGCCGTGCAGATCGATTTCAACCCTGTACAGGAACAGAGCATAAGGTCAACGACAGAATACCTCACTGCTAAGCAATATGCAGAACAGGCAGTTGATGCAGCAGCAAAAGCAGCAAGTTCTGCAAGCCAGGCATCTGGATATGCTAGCACAGCAAATTCAAGAGCAAACGCAGCGGCATCATCGGCTTCAGGTGCGGCTAGCTCTGCAAGTGCAGCTAATACGAGTGCAGTGAATGCGAAAAGCTATGCTGATTCAGCCGCTTCATCGAAGAATGCTGCGGCATCGTCGGCTTCTAACGCATCAGCATCAGCAACAAATGCTAAAAAGTCTGAAACAGCGGCAGCGAACTCAGCATCTTTAGCGCAGGCAGCATATGAAGAAATTCTTGGAGCAGATGTTGGTAAATTCGGTTCACAGCTTGCTAATGAACATTCTGTATTACAACCGATTTATGACTCATCTGGACAGAATATCTGCGATTCAAGCGGAAGAGAAATACAGGGACGTATAATATTTGCTGATGAGAGTGAAGTTGTATCATTACGACAGCAGGTATCTCATCTGGATAACTTTATAAGAAGCGTTATCAGCAGGTTAGGATATGTAACAGACCATGCACTGTTAGACAGTGACTACAAAGGGCTTTAGAGAAATCTAAGGCTCTTTTTTATTTTAAGGAGGATTAAAGAAAATGCCTAAAGTAACGGATTATTCCGCAGCAACCAGATTTGATAGCGGAGACGTAATTATTAAAGATGGTACTGACGGAACAAAGAAAATGACAGCAGAAAATGCAGCAGTAGAGTTTGCCGGGCTTGTATCAGCGATTAATCATCGCAATGTATATAGAGGAAAGAACCTCGGCTCATCAGTTACAGCAGCCCAGAAGGCAGCTATTCAAAATGGAACTTTTGACGACCTGTTTATCGGAGATTATTGGGTAATTGGCGGTGTGACCTGGGTTATTGCAGATATGGATTACTTCCTTAGATGCGGTGATACAGATTTCACAAAGCATCATCTTGTTATTGTTCCGGCGTCATCACTTTACAATGGTCAGATGAATGCGACTAATACAACAGAGGGCGGATATGTAGGCTCTGTAATGTATAAAACAGGGTTGGATAATGCGAAAGCAAAATTTAAAGCAGCATTTGGAAGTATGCTTCTTACACATAGAACTTATCTCGTAAATGCAGTTGCAAATGGAAAGCCATCTGGAGGAGCATGGTTCGATGAAACAGTTGCTCTTATGTCAGAGGTTATGGTATATGGTACACATTATTTCGAGCCCGCAAATGACGGAACGACAGTTCCTACAAAATATAGTGTTTGCAATTCACAGCTGGCACTTATGTCACTTAACCCAAGAATGATCAAGACAAGAGAAACTTATTGGCTACAGAACGTCGTTTCTGCGGCTTTTTTCGCTTGTGTGGGCGGCAGTGGCTCTGCGGGCTACGCCTACGCTTCGGACTCTCTTGGGGTTCGTCCGTATGGAATCATTGGTTAAGTAAAAATCTCCGCCCCTTGTGGGCGGTGTAATCTATAGGAAAGGATAAGTATATGGAAGATTTAATTTATACTATGGTGCTGTCTGATGGCACTATCATTGAAAATCTTAGAAAAAATGGTGATAACTATATTTCAGCGTCTAAGCTTACAGCGGATATGTTTGATGGAAAATTATCAGAAGTAACAGTAAAAACTTCTGAAGATGAAATGGTTATGGAAAATATGGATCTTGTCCAGATTACTGAGATGAATGGCGAATACTGGTTTGTATTACGTCAGTTCTCAGCTACTGAACTGGCTATGTTCTATGTGATGATATTCTTTTACCAGAAGTTAAAAAGCACATAATATATGATAATTGTGCATCAATTAAAGGGAGAGGTATATCTCAGCAGAGAAAGCGATTTGAAATACATTTACACAAGTATTACAAGTTACATGAAAATGACGGATGGATTTTATTTGGAGACTTCTCAAAATTTTATGACAATATAATTCACGAAATTGCAAAACAAGAACTTCTTAAGTTATTTGACGATGATGAATTTATCGATTGGCTTTTAACATTGATATTTGATGGGTTCAAAGTCGATGTGTCGTATATGTCTGACGAAGAATATGAAAATTGCTATTCAGATTTATTTAACAAGCTTGAATATCGGCATATACCGTCTGAAAAATTAACTGGTGAGAAGTGGATGGCTAAATCTGTAAATATTGGAGACCAGCTATCACAGGTAATTGGAATATATTATCCTCATAGGATTGATACATATGTGAAATATGTCCGACAACAGAAATTTTACGGACGATATATGGATGATTGGTATATCATGAATCCAAGTAAAGAAGAACTTGAAGATTTGCTATCATGTATCATAGAAATTGCGAAAGAATATGGAATTCATATCAATAGGAAGAAAACTCATATTGTTAAAATTTCAAGTACATATAAATTTCTTCAAATAAAATATACATTAACAAAAGATGGAAAGGTTATTAAGAGAATTAATCCTAAAAGAGTTACTACAATGCGTAGAAAACTCAAGAAACTTTCACTAAAAGTAATAAATGGTGAAATAGAATACGAGAGTATTGAAAATATGTTTCGTGGTTGGATGGGAGCACACTATAAACTTCTATCAAAGCAACAAAGAAAAAATCTAATACAGCTGTATGAAGAATTATTTAATAAGAAGATTTCGGTAATTAGTAGAAAACTTATCGTGTCTGATGCATCTTCATTAGCCGCATAAAAAGGAGGAATTATGGAACCTTGGTTTCAAATCATAATTACAATTTTTAGTTCGGTACTTGCGTCTTCTGGATTATGGGCGTATTTATCAAAACGAACAGAAAATAAAGATGTAAAGACAGAGATGCTTATTGGATTAGCACACGATAGGATTGTGTATCTCGGTATGTTATACATCGAGAGAGGGTGTATTACCCAGGAAGAATATGAAAATTTGAAAGTATATCTTTTTGAACCATATGAAAAATTGGGAGGTAACGGCTCTGCTAAAAGAATTATGCAGGAGGTCGATAAACTTCCAATACATAAATTGATTCAAAATAAGGAGGATGAACACGATGAACATGATGAAACTTAATGACAAGACTTACAACACACTGAAATGGATTGCAATGTATTTGCTTCCAGCGGCTGGTACTTTATATTTTGCTCTTGCAGGTATTTGGGGACTCCCATATGGTGAGCAGGTTGTTGGTACGATTACAGCTGTTGACACATTCCTTGGAGTTATTCTTGGAATTAGCACAGCACAGTATAACAAGGCGAACAAAGTAGAGTAGTATCAGTATTGGTTAAGAGGGCGTGTGAATAGCATTCCCTCTTAATTTTTCCGTACGTAGGTTACTGGTAAAAAGATTATGATTACCTCAAGAATGGAGGTGATTGTATGAAAGATAAACTTTTATTATCTATAAAGGAGACATCAGATTTATTTGGTATAGGTCAGCATAGATTAAGGGATATAATCCGTGAAGATTATGATTGTAAATATCATTTAATGGTTGGTCGTGTTATAAAGATAAAAAGACAATCATTTGAAGAATTTATAAGCAAAGTAGAGCAGATATAAAATATCGACAAGGTGCCCTGAATGTGATATTATTATTTAGTATTCATTCGAGGCACTTTTTAATGGAGGGCTGAGAATATGGCAAATAAAACTACATCTGAAAAGAACAAACCGACAAGAAAAACGTTGAGGGCGGATGAATACTATAACCCAAAAACGAAAAGGTATGAGTATCATTATAAAGATGCTCTTGGAAAGGAAAGGGTGGTAAGTTCCTATAGACTCGAACCTACGGATCAATTACCAAAAGGTAAACGTTCAGGTAAAAGTTTACGTGAAAAGGAGGCAGAATTAAAAGTACAGTTAGAAAATAATATCGACATAGATGGGGCTAAACTGACATTACTAGAAGTAATAGATAGATATCTTAACCATCTATATAATAGGAAAGAACTAGCTCATAATACTAAGGCTGGGTATAGCACAACCGTAAAAACATTAGCGCAGTATAAACTTGGTCATATGGAAATAGGTAAAATTAAACCGGAACATTGCGAAGAATGGCTTTCTGATATGAAGAAAAAACATCGAGGCTCAAGCATCCAGTCTCAAATTAGTCTAATAAAAAGATCATTTGAATATGCAATTGATTATGATTACATAGTGAAAAATCCATTCAGACGTATTACTACCGATAGAAGCGACAGTAAAAAAATGGAAGCAATACCAATTCCTGATATGCAGCGATTTCTTGATTTTTGTTCAAAGGACGCTCATAGCGCTCATTGTTATGACATGATATATGTATTGTTTTGGACTGGGTTAAGAGCATCTGAGTTATGCGGTCTAACACTTGATAATATAGATATGGAAAATCATTTAATTCGAGTAGAAAAACAACTGCAATGCATCAATCATACGCATGTTGTCTTACCGACGAAAACCATAAACGGCACAAGGTATATTCCTATGACCGATGATGTATATGAATGTTTTCAGAGAATATTGAAAAATCGTTATATTATGGGTGATATTGAACCAGTGTGCTATGACGAAAAGGGCAAAGCATATGAAGGATTTGTATTTCTGGCAACAAGAAGTAGAAAGACAATTGTTAGATCACATGTCGAAGAATACTTGCAAAATTGTATCAAGAGATTCAATAATGCAAATCCTGACAATCCTATACGAAAATTTGAACCACATATATGTCGGCATACATTTGCTACGAATATGCAGGGATTACCACCAAAAACACTACAGTATATTTTAGGGCATGGGAACATAACTACCACCATGAATAACTATGTAAGTGTGAGACCGAGTGAGCAGCAACTTGTAGAGATTAACTCGCTTGCAAGCTCGATAAATGATAATTAGTATAAAAAATCACGTACTAATTATTTACTAAATATATGCTGGTATGAGATGTAATTAAACATAATAAAGAGTAATGAGATGGAATGACTCCAAAAGCTATAAATAGCTGAATTACTCAAAAAATGAAGTAATGAATGGAGATGAAAATATATGATAGCAATAATCGATTATGGAGCAGGCAACCTGCGAAGTGTGGAAAAGGCTCTTACAGCTATAGGCGAGGAGAGTATTGTGACCAGAGACAGGCATGAGATTTTAAATGCCGATAAGGTAATACTTCCCGGAGTAGGAGCTTTTGGAGATGCAATGAATTCGCTTAAAAAATACGAGCTGGACAAGGTGATTCACGAGGTTTGTGACATGGACAAGCCATTTCTTGGCATATGCCTGGGACTTCAGCTATTATTTGAGGGAAGCGATGAGAGTCAGGGCGTTGAGGGGCTTCATGTGCTTGACGGACAGATACTTCGCATACCAGATAAGGAAGGACTTAAAATACCTCACATAGGCTGGAATTCACTTGATTTACAGAACAATGGAAGGCTGTTTAAAGGTCTTTCAGAGCATCCGTATGTATATTTTGTGCATTCGTACTATCTGAAAGCCGCTGATGAAGCAATTGTCACAGCAACGACAGAGTACAGCACACACATTCATGCGTCTGTAGAGAAAAACAATGTGTTCGCCTGCCAGTTCCATCCGGAAAAGAGCAGCACAGTCGGACTTTCGATACTTAAAAATTTTGCAGGGATAGGTGAGGCATAATATGTTTACGAAGAGAATAATCCCATGTCTGGATGTGAATAACGGACGTGTTGTGAAGGGCATAAACTTTGTCAATTTAAGAGATGCAGGTGACCCGGTTGAGATTGCGGCTGCTTATGATAAGGCAGGTGCAGATGAGGTGGTTTTTCTGGATATTACGGCGTCAAGCGACAACAGAAATACTGTTGTGGATATGGTCAGAAAGGTCGCTGAAAAGGTGTTTATACCGTTCACGGTGGGCGGTGGCATCAGAACAGTCGATGATTTTAAGGCACTGCTTAGAGAGGGTGCGGACAAGATTTCAATAAATTCAAGTGCTATAAATACCCCTCGGCTCATAAGTGATGCGGCTGACAAGTTTGGCAGTCAGTGTGTGGTTGTGGCAATCGATGCAAGACGTCGTGCTGATGGAAGCGGCTGGAATGTATACAAGAACGGAGGACGCATAGATACAGGTCTTGATGCCATTGAGTGGGCTGTTAAGGCAAATGAGCTTGGAGCGGGAGAAATCCTTCTTACAAGCATGGATTGTGACGGCACAAAGGATGGCTACGATATCGAGCTTACAAGGCTTATTGCCGATAATGTTTCTGTTCCGGTTATCGCATCGGGCGGTGCAGGCACAAAGGAGCATTTTTACGAGGCTCTGACAGAAGGAAAAGCGGACGCAGCGCTTGCAGCTTCACTTTTCCACTACAAGGAGCTTGAAATTATGGATTTAAAGAATTATCTGGCAGATAAAGGTGTGTCGGTCAGAAGATAGGCGGGAGATAAAGATTATGAGTATGCTTGACGGCGAGTGGGCAAAGGCTGTGGGAGCCGAGTTTAAAAAACCGTATTATAGGGATTTGTACAATTTTGTGAGAGATGAATATGCCACACATGTGGTATATCCTCCGGCAGATGACATATTTAATGCCATGCATTTTACACCACTTGACAAGGTGAAGGTGCTCATCCTCGGACAGGATCCGTACCACAATGTCAATCAGGCGCATGGATTGTCGTTTTCAGTGCTTCCGTCTCAGAAGGATATTCCACCATCACTGCAGAATATCTACAAGGAACTGCACGACGATTTAGGGTGTGATATCCCCAATAACGGATACCTGAAGAAATGGGCTGATCAGGGAGTTTTGCTATTGAATACGGTGCTCACTGTCAGGGCTCATCAGGCAAACTCGCATCAGGGACACGGCTGGGAGAAGTTCACGGATGCAATCATAGAGGCTGTAAATGAGCAGGACAGACCTATAGTATATATGCTCTGGGGACGTCCGGCGCAGTCGAAGATTCCTATGCTTACAAATCCAAAGCATCTGATATTGACAGCACCGCATCCAAGCCCGCTGTCGGCTTACAGAGGCTTTTTTGGCTGTAAGCATTTTAGTAAAGCCAATGAGTTTCTTAAGGAGCATGGAGTGGAGCCTGTTGACTGGCAGATAGAGGATATATAAAGGACGACAATACCGACTCATATGTTAGTAATACCGGGCTGGGTAATACCGGCAGATATTATCTTGACATAAATTGGAAAAGCGTCTATATTAAAAATATATAGAAGGTAACGGATTACATGATTATCAAAGGAGTGATATTATGAGAGGAATAGGAATGTGGGATTCGTCATCCATATCCACATTGTTTTCAGGCTTTAGCAGCAGTAGAAGCAGCAATGCAGCGTCGTCTTTTATTGCCAATATGGATATGACTACATATAGTGGCATTAGAAGTGGCAGCTATTTCAAACTTCTCAAGTCATATTATGGAAATAACCTTAATTCAAAGGCCCAGTCTCTTGTCTCATCATCTGTTTCTACATCTAAGGATTCAGCGAAGACACTTGCGTCCATTGAGTCGGAGTCAGAGGACATGGTAAAGTCGGCGCAGGCTCTTTACAAAAACAGCCGCAAGGACGATACAGATGCTACGTACAAGAAGGTGTCAGCTTTTGTGTCTGATTACAACAGCCTCATTAATGCTGCGGATGATTCCGAGACAAAGCAGATTTCGAGAAATCTTGAGTCTATGAAGTCACTTACAGATATCAATTCAAAGTCGCTTGCTAAGGTGGGAATCACAGTGGATTCCAAGTCCGGCAAGCTGTCTGTCGATGAGGATACCTTTAAAAAGGCTGATTCGACCAAGATTGATGCACTTTTTAAGGGGAATGGCTCTTATGCTTACGCAGTGGCAAGCAAGGCTTCAATGCTTGAGTATGCTGCAAAGAATGAGGCAGAAAAGACTAACACATATGGCGCCAATGGAAGGTATACACAGGCCTATAACAGTGGATATAATTATAATATGTTTTTATAGTCAAAGACAGGCAGGAAATCACCCACCTCACTTTACGGCTTAATAAAAGAAGCATCCCGGTTTGGGATGCTTCTTTTTAATTAATTAGCGTTTAGTTGTCGTTTTCATCGTCCTCGCTCATTGAGTAGACCTGACGCTTACGTGCCATCTCATCGCTCTCAAGATATTCGTCGTAGGTTGTGATCTTGTCGATCATTGAACCGTTTGGCAGGAATTCTATGATTCGGTTGGCGGTTGTCTGGACTACCTGGTGGTCACGGCAGGCAAAGAGGATTACTCCCGGGAATTTTATCATTCCGTTGTTTAATGCTGTTATTGACTCCATGTCGAGGTGGTCTGTAGGCTCATCGAACATGAGCACATTGCTTCCCATGATCATCATGCGGGAGAGCAGTACACGAACCTTTTCTCCTCCGGAGAGTACACGCATTTTCTTTACTCCATCCTCACCGGCAAAGAGCATACGGCCAAGGAAACCTCGCACATATGTGGCGTCCTTGATTTCTGAGTACTGTGTGAGCCAGTCGACGATTAGCTCATCAGTATCAAAGATTGTGGTATTGTCCTTTGGGAAGTATGACTGGCTGGTTGTGACACCCCATTTATATGAGCCCTCGTCAGGCTCAAGCTCTCCGGCAAGGATTTTAAACATAGTTGTTTTTGCAAGCTCGTTTCCTCCGACAAATGCAATTTTGTCATCGTGGTTGACAGTGAATGAGATGTTGTCAAGTACCTTTACGCCGTCGATGGTTTTTGAAATGCCCTCGACAAAGAGCACGTCGTTTCCGATTTCACGCTCAGGACGGAAATCAATGTATGGGTATTTACGGCTTGATGGACGTATTTCATCAAGCTGGATCTTTTCGAGGGCACGCTTTCTTGATGTGGCCTGCTTTGATTTAGAGGCATTGGCAGAGAAACGCTGGATAAATTCCTGCAGCTCCTTGATTTTTTCCTCTTTCTTTTTGTTTGCTTCCTTCATCTGACGGACAATAAGCTGGCTTGATTCATACCAGAAATCATAGTTTCCTGCGTAGAGCTGGATCTTACCGTAATCCATGTCGGCGATGTTCGTGCAGACCTTGTTGAGGAAGTATCTGTCATGGGATACAACGATGACCGTATTCTCGAAATTGATGAGGAATTCCTCAAGCCATGAGATGGCATCGAGGTCTAAGTGGTTGGTAGGCTCATCGAGAAGCAGTATGTCAGGATTTCCAAACAGTGCCTGTGCCAGTAAAACTTTGACCTTCTGTGCACCTAACAGAGTGCTCATCTGTGCATAGTGGAATTCAGTACCAATGCCAAGACCATTTAACAGGTTCTCTGCGTCAGACTCAGCTTCCCAGCCGTTCATGGTAGCGAACTCACCTTCCAGTTCTGCTGCCTTGATACCATCTTCATCTGTGAAGTCTTCCTTCATGTAGATGGCTTCCTTTTCCTTCATGATCTGGAAGAGACGCGCGTTACCCATGATAACGGTATCCATAACCACATTCTCGTCGTATTTGAAATGATCCTGCTCCAACACGGAGAGACGCTGACCGGGGGTGATGACGATATCACCTTTGGTAGTGTCCAGCTGACCGGACAGGATCTTCAAAAAGGTGGATTTACCGGCACCGTTAGCTCCGATGAGGCCGTAACAGTTGCCCTCGGTAAACTTGATGTTGACATCTTCGAATAAAGCTTTCTTACCCACACGGTAAGTTACGTTGTTTGCACTGATCATTCTTAAACCTCTTGTTATTCTTCTTATTAAATGTGTTACAAAGCCACCCTTACCATTATACATAAAAGCCCACATATTTCAAGGAAAAAGTGTGAAATCTTGACAGAGTAAAATATTTATGTAAAATGATTACTAAAAGATATGAACAAGGTTCATTGGCATAATGGAGGTTTGCATGGCAACGATTAAAGAGATTGCAGAGATCGTGGGTGTGTCGAGCGCAGCGGTCTCCAGAGTATTGAATTACGATGAAGGAATTTCCGTCAGTGAGGAAACGAGAGAGGCTATTTTTGCCACAGCGGAGAAGATTGGCTATAAGAAAAAAGTTATTTATCCGAAAATTGAAAACGTTGCACTTTTGTATTTTACAGATAATGAGGATGAATTGGAGGATGTGTTTTACCGCGGTGTCAGGGAGGAAGTTATAAAGCAGGCAAAAAAAATGAATATCCGACTGCAGATTTATGACCGCAGAGATGGCATGAGCGTGATCCCCAGAGATCTGAATGCCTTTATTGCCGTAGGCTGGCTGACCCGCAAAGAGATCAATCAATTGTATAAAATCTGCCCCAGAGGAGTGTTCATCGGCACATCACCGGATGAAAAATTGTTTGATGCGGTTAGACCCAATATGGATTCCTTCGTGACACAGATGGTAGATTATTTTGTGGAAAAGGGTCATAAAAAAATCGGATTTATTGGCGGAAGCGACCGGAATATTGATACGGGGAAGCCCTCCATGGATATCCGAGAATGGTCCTTTCGGCAAAGTGTGGCATATTATCATTGTCTGGAGGAGGAATATATCCTGATCTCGGAGAAATTCACCGTGGATGAAGGTTATCGCATGGGAAAAGAATTACTGAAAAAAAGTTCCCTGCCCACCGCATTGTGCATTGCGAGCGATACACTGGCAGTGGGAGTATTGCAGGCACTGAATGAAAAAGGGATACAGGTGCCGGAGCAGATGGCGCTTTTCAGCATCAATGATGTGAATATAGCCAAATATCTGTCTCCGCCGTTGACAACCATACATATTGATATTCCCTGCATTTGTGAGACGGCATTGGATCTGCTGCGAAACCGGGTGCTGTATGGTGGCAAAGTGACAAAGCTTATCTTTGTGAACGGGATTCCAATTTTTCGCAAGAGCTGCTAAATCAATAATAAGTCAATGAACAATAAATAGAAAAAAGTTAAAAGGGAGGTG
>ERZ779776.495-NODE-495-length-14171-cov-4.922216_pt1 | contig 14171 bp, 9 predicted proteins | sample MGYA00511098_ERZ779776 | MGnify/ENA primary metagenome ERZ779776 (study PRJEB29588, sample SAMEA2149318) | human gut metagenome | biome: human gut; feature: human-associated habitat; material: faeces | place: Denmark | collected 2008/2010 ...
TATGGCTTTCTGGGACAGAATCCACGAACTCCGTGATAATGTTAAAAAGTCACTCGAATCTCTTATAAAGGATAAGACAATTAAGGGTTCGCTTGAAGCAAAGGTAAAACTTTGTGCAGGCGGCGAAACACTTGAATTCCTTAAAAAGGCTGAGCCTGAGCTTTGTGCAGCATTCATAGTTTCCGAAGTTGAAATTGTTGATAACGGCGGTGAGCTTGAAATCAAGCCTGAAAAAGCTGAGGGTGAAAAGTGCGAGCGTTGCTGGGCTATCAGCAAGACGGTGGGTCAGTGTGCAGAGCATCCTACAATCTGTTTCCGCTGTGTTCAGAATCTTAAATAATAACTGCTATTACAATAAATCGGTGTGATAAAACACACCGATTTATGTTTATGGAGGATAAAATGCCTGTTATTGCTCTTATAATCGGTGTTCTTTTAGCTGCCACTGATCAGATAATAAAATATTTTGAGGAGAATCCCAAAACAAATCCTTTGCAGATGACCTTGTCTGTGTTATTTAATTTCTTCTCTAATTTAATGCTTGCATATTATGCTCCTGATAAGTCAGAGCAGGGTATAGCCAATCAGCTGGGGCTTAAATCATCATGGCAGTCTAAAGACTATATGGTTGCTATGAGGAAATATAGCGGAGTAAAGGTAATGCAAATTATTGGTGAGATTCGTTACTGTGATGCAAAATCAAAAGGAGTGGGTAATCCATCTTTGGGAGATGGAGATTTGCTGCGCGAACTTGTATATAAAATTCTTCATTAATTAACAGGGTCAAGTAAGATTCCGATATCCCGATGCTTTTATTTTTTAAGTGTCGGGATTCTTTTTATCCTTTCTCTCAGCAGAAATTCTGTTGATGGCTCAATTGAGAATAATATTTTACATTTATACTTCTGTTATTATCTCATTTAATGCTATAAGTTATGCTTTTGTTCTCTATTTTTCTAGATGATGAGAGATGGATGATGAGAAAAATAGTGTTAACTCGCTTATTACTAGATTGATAGAGTATTTTTCGCCTTCTTAGAATCGTGTATTTTAAAGAGAATGTCCGTTAGTACATGAATATGGTAGTATTTTGCCTTTTCGGAGTAAAATGAATAGAAGAATGGGGATGTGAAAGAATGCAGATGAAGTGAGCAAATAAGCTACCATTTATTTTTGTAAGTTCCATACGCTATTTTAAAATTTTGAATCTATACTTTGTTCTCTTATCGTGCCTTCCATGATTCTCACTATCCATGAATTCCATAAAGCGAAGATAGGTTAAAACTTGGATGGGTTTACCATGAAAAATACATTGACTTGTAAAATAGGAAAACAAAATATTCATAGGATCAAGCTGGATCATAAAACAGAGGAAATTTACTTTTGGAAATAATTATAATTTAATTTTGTAACATTACACCTGTAAATGCTCTTAATATAGAAGGTTTTATAAGTTTTACAGATTTATTAATGTGAATATTACAAATATAAACAGGATGGTGGTCAAGAGTGAATGTTACATATATAAATGTGTATGAATAATTATTTATCCCTTGTTTTATTACAATAATATATTATCAACCAAAGTTTTACATCTTATTGATAAAGCTATTGATAACTTGTATGCATTTTATTTGCTTATATAGTCATGTTTGTTTGTAAATATATTGTTTTTGCTGTGAGTATATTATAGATAATCAGTATTTTATATACTTATAGTTAAAGTGGTAATTATGGTGTTTTTAGGAGTGGTTTACGTGTGTAAATCTTAATTTATTTCCAATGATACACTGTCTATTTACTTTTGTAATATGTACATTTCTATATTGTAAATTTGCATTTATGAATTATATTAATTACTTTTGTATCTGTAAATTTTGCCTTATACTTTTGTAAATGAAGGAAAGAATCGCTCAAATAATCCAGAAAGAAGATATGACTGCAGCTCAATTTGCAGAGAAGATTGGAATTTCACCTTCCTCTCTTTCCCATATTCTTAGTGGCAGGAACAATCCTAGCCTAGAAGTCGTCATGAAAATACACAAGGCGTGTGACTATATCAGCTTAGACTGGTTACTCTATGGTGAAGGACAAATGGAAACGGATGTTGATTCAGACAATAACATTCATTATACGCCTTCTTTGTTTGACGAGAATTCATTATTTACGCCCGAACGTCCGGCTTCTCCGGAATATCGCAAGGAAAATGAGGTTAAAACACCGCTTTATTCTCCTAAAGAGATTGTGCGTGAGGAAATTAAGTATGTGGAAGTACCTGCCAAAAAAATCACTGAAATAAGAATATTCTTTGATAATGGGACTTATGAAACGTTCAAACCTGAAAATTAGGGTGGGAATCCACTAAAATGCCGGTTGGCAGAATAAGATTTGGGTAAATTCGTGTATCTTTGCATAGAAAACGAATTTACCCAATTTTATTTCATGAAAAAATATATTTTAGACCTTGTGGTTACACAGAACATCAAATTGCATGCCAATTATGTTCTGATAAAATTGACTCATGCCAACCCATTGCCCGAGATGCTGCCGGGCCAGTTTGCTGAGATACGTATAGACGGTTCCAATACTACTTTTCTCCGCCGTCCTATTTCTATTAATTATGTGGATAAAACAACCAATGAAGTTTGGTTCTTGGTGCAATTAGTTGGCGATGGCACTCGCAAACTAGCCACTGTGAAACAAGGAGATATTGTTAATGTGGTGATGCCTCTCGGTAATGGATTTACAATGCCTCGGAACGTGACAAAGGTAAAGCCGTTACTGGTTGGCGGTGGTGTGGGTACCGCCCCGATGTTGATGCTTGGTGCAGAGTTGGTAAAAATGGGATGTACGCCTGCTTTCCTGCTAGGCGCACGTTCATCCAAAGACCTGTTACAGTTGGAAAATTTTGAGAAATTAGGTGAGGTGTATACAACGACTGAAGATGGAAGTATGGGCGAGAAAGGTTATGTGACACAGCATAGCGTCTTGCATACAGACCGGTTTGATATGATATACACCTGTGGTCCAAAACCCATGATGGTTTCGGTAGCTAAATACGCCAAAGCTCATGGAATAGAATGTGAGGTTTCACTGGAAAATAGGATGGCTTGTGGTGTCGGTGCATGCTTATGCTGTGTGGAGAACACGGACGAAGGGCATTTGTGTGTTTGTAAAGAGGGTCCTGTATTTAATATAAAGAAACTATTATGGCAGATTTAAGCGTAAATATCGGCGATTTAAAGCTTTGTAACCCGGTTATGACAGCATCGGGTACCTTTGGATACGGAAAAGAGTTTGAGGATTTTGTAGACCTCGAAAAGATTGGTGGTATCATTGTAAAAGGGACTACCCTTCATCATCGTGAGGGTAATCCTTACCCACGCATGGCAGAAACCCCTATGGGGATGCTTAATGCGGTAGGGTTACAGAATAAAGGGGTGGATTATTTTGTTGAACATATCTATCCGCAGATAAGGGATATTCATACTAATATGATCGTTAATGTATCCGGATCTGCTGTAGAGGATTATGTGAAGACTGCCGAGATCATCAATGATCTGGATCATATTCCCGCTATAGAATTGAATATTTCATGCCCTAATGTAAAGCAGGGTGGTATGGCCTTCGGGGTCTCCGCATGCGGATGTTCCGAGGTTGTAAAAGCTGTACGTAATGTATATAAAAAGACGCTGATCGTAAAATTATCTCCCAATGTGACAGACATCACAGAAATAGCACGTGCAGCCGAGGCCTCCGGTGCGGACAGTGTATCTCTGATCAATACCCTGCTGGGGATGGCTGTCGATGCTGAAAAGCGTAGGCCTGTACTTTCCACTATTACCGGCGGCATGAGTGGTGCAGCGGTAAAACCAATTGCATTGCGTATGGTATGGCAAGTTGCTAAAGCAGTAAATATTCCTGTCATTGGACTAGGGGGTATCATGGGATGGAAGGATGCTGTGGAGTTTATGCTAGCAGGTGCCACCGCAATACAGATAGGTACTGCCAACTTCATAGATCCAGCTATTACTGTCAAAGTTTCAGAAGGAATAAATGACTATTTGGAACGTCATGGATATACATCTGTAAAAGATATAATAGGTGCTTTGGAAGTCTGAAAATTTTATCTTTTAAATTATAGCCCTGCGAGAGTGTAGATGAATAAATTGAAGCATCTCTTGCAGGGCTTTTTTTATAACCTTCTCTAGATGGAATGAGTATAAAAATGGTTTCCGTTGCAACTTGTTACATGGGTATAAAATGATAACTTCAATTATCTTTTTTCGATGAAATGGCTTGTTTTTGAAAAAACGGAGTAGAAAAATACTTGAAAAAGCTTTATTAATATATAAGGGAAAGGAAGATGAACTTAGATTACACTTAAGGAGAGAACATCTTTTCGGATATGATATAAGCAAAAGAAAAGAGGTAAAAGCCCTATGACGAACATGGCTTTTACCTCTTTATTATTTATATATATTTTTTATTTCAACAAATCGGGTCTTAGCCGCTGTGTCCTTTCTAATGACTGCTGAAGTTCCCATTCTTTAATCTTTGCCTCGTGTCCGGATAACAACACATCGGGAACTTGCCATCCTTTGTATTCTGCAGGACGAGTGTATACAGGAGCAGCTAACAGATTGTCTTGAAAAGAATCGGACAATGCCGATTGTTCGTCAGAAATGACCCCGGGAATAATACGAACTACGGCATCGTCAATAACGGCGGCAGCCAACTCCCCACCTGTCAAAACATAATCACCGATACTGATTTCTTTCGTAATGAAATGTTCACGTATTCTATAGTCTATACCCTTAAAATGGCCACATAGAATAATTAAATTCTTTGCGAGTGAAAGTGAGTTGGCCATCGGCTGGTTAAACTGCTCTCCATCTGGAGATGTAAATATTATTTCGTCATACTCGCGTTCTGCTTTCAAAGCTGAGATGCATCGGTCTATCGGTTCAATCTTCATCACCATACCGGCAAATCCACCGAAGGGATAATCGTCTACTTTGCGATAACGGTCGTATGCATAATCACGCAAATTATGTATATGTATTTCTGCAATTCCTTTTTTCTGCGCACGGCTCATGATAGAGCAGTTAAAGAAGCCTTCCAGCATCTCGGGTAAAACGGTAATGATGTCTATTCTCATATTCGGTTATTTTTTGCAAAAGTAGCAAATTCCTCTTTGTCGGAAGGTGTTTTTCATTCAAAAAATAGCTATTTTTGCGGGAAAACTACCTTTTATATATGACAGAAATAGAAAGAATAGACCAATTGCGCGAGGAGCTTCATCGACATAACTATAATTATTATGTATTGAATGCGCCTGAGATTACAGACCAGGAGTTTGACAAGCTGATGCGTGAACTTCAGGATCTGGAAGAAAAACATCCGGAACATAGAGATGAGAACTCGCCCAGTATGCGTGTGGGAAGTGATATAAACAAAAATTTCACGCAGGTGGTACATAAATATCCTATGCTTTCATTGGCTAACACCTATTCGGAAACGGAAGTAACCGAGTTTTATGACAGGGTAAAGAAGTCTCTGAACGAGGATTTTGAAATTTGTTGTGAAATGAAGTATGATGGAACTTCCATCTCTCTGACTTATGAGAACGGAAAACTGGTGCGCGCCGTGACGCGTGGCGATGGTGTGCAGGGAGATGATGTGACAGGCAATGTAAAGACCATCCGCAGTATCCCTTTGGTGCTGCATGGAAAGGGGTATCCTGAAACATTTGAAATTCGTGGGGAGATTTTGATGCCGTGGGTGGTGTTTGAGGAATTGAACAAAGAACGGGAAGCCCGCGAAGAACCGTTGTTCGCCAATCCCCGCAACGCGGCTTCGGGAACATTGAAGTTGCAGAATTCTGCTATTGTGGCATCTCGCAAGCTGGATGCCTACCTTTATTATTTACTTGGAGATAATTTGCCGTGCGACGGTCATTATGAAAATCTGAAAGAAGCTGAGAAATGGGGATTTAAAATTTCCGATCTCACTCGCAAATGCAAAACATTGCAGGAAGTATTTGATTTTATCAAATACTGGGATGTGGAGCGTAAGAATCTACCTGTAGCTACGGATGGAATAGTATTGAAAGTGAATTCTTTGCGACAGCAGCGTAATTTGGGTTTTACGGCAAAATCACCCCGATGGGCCATTGCATACAAGTTTCAAGCCGAACAGGCACTTACCCGCTTGAACAAGGTGACCTATCAAGTGGGGAGAACAGGTGCTGTGACTCCGGTGGCCAATCTGGATCCTATACAGTTGTCCGGAACCGTGGTAAAGCGTGCTTCGCTCCATAATGCCGACATCATAGAAGGGTTGGATTTGCATATTGGTGATATGGTATATGTAGAAAAAGGCGGTGAGATTATTCCAAAGATTGTAGGTGTGGACAAAGACGCCCGTATTATGATAGGTGACAAAGTAAAGTTTATTACTCATTGTCCCGAGTGTGGCAGTAAATTGGTACGCTATGAAGGTGAAGCTGCTTATTATTGTACCAATGATGCCGCTTGCCCCCCACAGATCAAGGGAAAAATAGAACATTTTATCAGCCGTAGAGCTATGAATATTGATGGTCTCGGTCCGGAAACGGTAGATCAGTTTTACCAGGAAGGATTGATACGTGATGTTGCCGATCTGTATACTTTAAAAACATCGGATATCATCAACCTAGAACGTATGGGAGAAAAATCTGCCGAGAATATAATAAAAGGTATAGAGCAGTCCAAAGAAGTGCCGTTCGAAAGGGTACTCTTTGCATTGGGCATCCGTTTTGTGGGTGAAACTGTGGCGAAGAAGGTGGCAAAATCCTTTAAGTCGATGGATGCTTTGGCAGACGCGAGTTTGGATAATTTGATTCATGTCGATGAAATCGGAGAAAAAATAGCGCAGAGTATCTTGTTGTATTTTGCTAATCCGAAGAATCGTGACATTATAGAGCGTCTTCGTGTGGCGGGTGTGAGACTGGAAGCCGATGAGGAGGATACTTCGGAACACACTGACAAACTGGCAGGGAAATCTATCGTGATCAGTGGGGTTTTCGCCCATCATTCGCGTGACGAATATAAGGAGTTAATTGAAAAGCATGGCGGTAAGAATGTGGGAAGTATTTCGTCCAAGACCAGCTTTATTCTGGCAGGTGACAATATGGGGCCCAGTAAACTGGAGAAAGCGCAGAAACTGGGTGTGACCATTGTGAGCGAAGAGGAGTTTCTACAAATGATAGAGTGACTTTTTAGCGAGTATAAAGTAAAAATAGTGTGATTTTTATCGCTAAAATAGAAAATATTCGTACTTTTGTAGGCTATTAAATAAGAATTTATAATTCATTTATGATACAGACAAGATTAAAAGGCATGGGAGTAGCGTTGATTACTCCTTTCAAGGAAGATGACAGCGTTGATTATGATGCGTTACTTCGTCTGGTTGATTACCAGCTTCAAAATGGAACAGACTTTTTATGCGTGTTGGGAACCACGGCTGAAACCCCGACTTTGACTAAAGAAGAAAAAGACAAGATAAAACGTTTGATAATCGAAAGAGTGAATGGACGTATTCCTATTCTGCTGGGGGTTAGCAGTAACTGTACCCGTGCTGTTGTGGAAACGCTGAAAAATGATGATATGACAGGAGTTGATGCCGTGCTTGTTGCTGTACCTTATTATAACAAACCTTCTCAGGAAGGTATTTACCAACACTATAAAGCGATTGCTGAAGCAACGGATCTTCCTGTGGTTCTTTATAATGTGCCGGGACGTACTGGTGTGAACATGACTGCTGAGACCACCTTGCGTTTGGCACGTGATTTCAAGAATATTATCGCTATCAAGGAGGCGTCGGGTAATATTACTCAGATGGATGATATCATCAAGAATAAACCGGCTAATTTTGATGTGATTTCGGGTGATGATGGTATTACATTTCCTTTGATTACTTTGGGTGCTGTAGGGGTTATTTCGGTTATCGGTAATGCATTTCCGCGTGAATTCAGCCGTATGACCCGTTTGGCATTACAGGGTGATTTTGCAAATGCATTGACTATTCATCATAAGTTTACGGAATTATTCAGCCTGTTGTTCGTAGATGGTAACCCTGCTGGGGTGAAGGCTATGTTGAATGTAATGGGGCTGATTGAAAACAAATTGCGTTTGCCGCTTGTACCGACTCGTATCACAACATTTGAAAAGATGCGTGCTATTTTGAATGAATTGAAAATAAAATGCTGATAAAGGAATCTTTTTAATTAGATAAGACTGGTGCTTCTCATATAAAAAACACCAGTCTTTTTTTATGCCTGCCTGTTCATTCTTTGATATATATGTTATACCTGTAAGATTCTATATCTTTCACGCATAACATTACTAATCTTTCACCTGATACATTAGTAACATGTTACCCGACACGTTACTAACCTGTCGGTCTGTATGTTAGTAACCTTTGAAACGTCTTGTCTTTAAAAAACAAGTGCTTGTTTTAACTAACTAAATTCTCCCAAGTTTGAAAACTGAGCCTCCGTTTTCAAACTGAGCCATCCTAATTCTGGACTGACTCAAGAAAATACAAAAAAGACTATCTTTTCAGATAGTCTTTTTTGTGATCGCGACAGGATTCAAACCTGTAACCGGCTGATCCGTAGTCAGCTACTCTATTCAGTTGAGCTACGCGGCCATTGTTTATTGTTCTTTCGTTTTAACGGGTGCAAAGATACGGACTTTTTTTGAAAATGCAAGCGTTTTACTAAAACTTTTTTCTAAAAATTATTCGACGAAACGGGAATTAAACAGCTGCCAGCCTAGTGTTAAACCTACATTCCAATCGTTAGACGGTGAGCTATAGTGATTTACATAGGCACTGATAGAACCGAACGATAATTGAAAGACTAATGAAATTTCTCCAAGATATTCGAATTTTGTGAAAGCTTTCCCGTAATATGCTTGTCCATATTCATCTTTCTTGATAGGAAAGATGGGTATAAATCCATAAAATTCTCCGCGTAATTGAAAAGACTCGCTTAACTGGTAGATGGGCATGGTGCCGACTCCGGCATATTGATTAGCACGGAAAGCCTCATTATAGGTTACTTTGCTATGGGCTGTCGGAGTGAATTCTCCTGCCTGCATTAATGTAGCCGTATAATTGTTGGAGAAATTTCGGGATGAGTAATATGCCTCCAGATACGCTCCCAAAGTAAACTTAGGGCTTACCTTATGGTATGTTTCGTTCTGATATGAAACTTGAAGCCAGGATTGTACTTTTTTATAAGGCTCCGGTGTGCCTTTAGTCACTTTGGATACACCTGATCTGAAATGTTCTGTGCCGGTGAAAATTTGTGCAGCCATTTTTTCACGACTTCCTTGTGTGGCAAATTGGCGGGCATTCAAGGTACTTCCTTCCAATACGATAGAGCCTCCGAAGATAGAATAAGTGCTTTCATCATGTTTTGTCTCGCTGAAGTCGATGATATTGGTTTGGAAGTACCTGTCCTCCATACGGGCTATACCCATACCGAATTCAGCTTTTTTACGGCTTAGAAACGGTAATGACACCTTCAATTTTACAAACTCTTCCCTTTTCTTGTTGAAAGCCGGATTGTCTTTGTTGGAAAAGAATTTGGCTTCTTTGAAATAATCGAAGGTAGAGATCGAGGCTATGAATTTATAAGATGTAGGCAGTTTGGTTGGAAAATCGATTCGTGCTGCAAGTTGTACATTATTGTAGACCCGACCTAACTGTCCGTCAAAATTAAATTCTTTTGAATAATAGTTCAAGTTTTGATAAGAAGCACCAAAATAGACTTGATTGGAGCCACTGGAAGACACGTTTCCACCGACACGAACGGAGAGATTGGCCTCCATTTTGACCTGAAGATTCAAGTCGTAGGTTTGGTCTTTCTCATTATAAACGGCATGAGGAATGATTTCGGATATAATATTATCGGACAACAAACGGAAATATGCTCGTTTGACATCCTCCATAGTGAAAACATCGGAGTCGTTTTCATGAAACTCTTTTTGTATATATTGCTTTTGCTGTTCATTGGCACCGGTTATATTAACTCTTTTGAAACGGAAATCCGGTAAATTGCTCTTATAGGCCAGTCGTTTAACTTTCACTTGTTCGGGGGTGATTCTTCGATGAATTCGGCTTTTTATGGAGTCCATCATTTCTATGGCACGTTTATAACCAATGTCATGCAACTCGTCAAAGCGCTGGAAGTCCATTAAATTGACATCATCATATTTAAAGGTCATGAGGATGCCGAGGGAATCGGGTAAAGAGTAATCTGTCTTTTGCATAATCATATTTTCCAGTTGCCCCATAATGTCACCTTCCTTGGGTTTGCCCGGATTGGCGGATACGGCACTTCCTATAATGATATCTGGATGGAAGGTATCACGCATTACATTCACTGGAAAATTATTGTAAATGCCACCGTCGTATGCCAGTATCGAGTCTATTTCGATAGGCTTGAACATGGCAGGAAAACTCATGGAGGCACGTACGGCATCTCCCAGATCTCCTTTTTTCAATATCAGTGGTCTTTTGTTGTACACATCCGAAGCTATACAGCGGAAGGGAATATATAGGCTGTCAAAATTGGCCTTGCTTGCAGCTGTTGCCTGACCGAATAATTGCAGAAATACAATATTCATCTGAATGGGATCTACAATGCTGGTAGGCAAAAACTGAGGTTTGACATTCTTCAGCGAGTCTTTTAAGGAGATACGGATGTTGATAAATTCGGGTGTTGGAGGATTTTTCTTGAAATAATAGATGTATTTCTCTTCCACATTACCTGAATACCAGCGTTTGAAGTCATCGGATTTGAGTAAAGCCTCCATTTCATCGGGAGAATAGCCCATGGCATAAAGTGAACCGACAATGGATCCCATGGATGTGCCTGCAATATAATCTATGGGGATACCGTTTTCTTCTAATGCGCGGATAATGCCGATATGGGTTAGGCCTTTGGCACCTCCTCCGCTCAGTACCAGTCCCACTTTCTGTGCATGGATGGGAGGAAGTAGTAAAAAGAGAAGAAAAAGTATATATAGATAATGTTTCATGGATGTCGAATCTTTGTATGTGTCGCTCCAAATATAGAAAGAAATCTTCGTTTCCAATCGTTTTTTAGAATAAAAAAGCGCCGGAAATGAACTTCCCGACGCTTTTGATAGCAAAATGTGATAGATTTGTTAAATCAGTTCGATACTGCGTTTTACAAAGTTTGTCAAAGCTTCACCTTTCAACATGTTGTTTTGTAACAGAGCAAGGTCAATCAATTGGCGGATTACTTTGTTACCACCTGCGTATTCACCTAAAACAGCTTCTTTCTTGGTCTTTTCATCGGCCAACTTTTTCTCAACATCACTTAATTCATCTTTTTCTGCTTGAGGTATTTCATCGGCTTTTTTACCTTCCTGTGCTTTGTGAAGTTCGTCGTGACGTTTATTCAGACTGGTCATTTCAGCTTCAATAGGTTCAAGAGCAGCTTTGCAAGAGTTGTCCGCATCATTCAAAACTTGTTTCACCAGTTTGTGGTCGACATTCAGAACCAAGTTAAACATATCCGGCATTTCTCCATAGAAACTCATACCTGCCTGGATATTGGCCATTTCTTTCATACGGCGCATATATTCACTTTGGGTAATCATGATAGGAGTTCCTGTCTCGCCTAAAGATTGTGTTTCCACATTGAATTCCACTTTCTTCATCTGTGGTAACTGACTGCGGAATACGGAAGATAGAATATCGCGTTGGCCAACTTCCAAACTGGCATCTTTGCGCTCTTCTTTAGCAATCAGGTGGTCAATTACATCACTGTCCACACGGGTGAAGCGGCTCTTTTCAAATTTCTGCTCGAGCATACTTACCATGGCTACATCCAGCTGACCATCCATTAACAATACGTTGTAGCCTTTGTTTTTGGCCGCATCAATGTAGCTGTATTGTTCGTCTGCATGGGTAGCATACAGATAAATCAAGTTGCCGTCCTTATCTGTTTGGTTATCTTTGATCAAGCTTTGGTATTCTTCGTAAGTATAATATTTGTCATCTGTGTCTTTCAGCAGAGCAAATTTATTAGCCTTTTCGTAGAAATCTTCTTGAGTCAACATGCCGTAGTTGATGAAAATCTTCAAATCATCCCATTTCTCCTCGAATTCTTTGCGGTCATTCTTAAAAATGGCTTGCAGGCGGTCTGATACTTTCTTAGAAATATAAGTGGAGATTTTCTTCACGTTGGAATCGCTCTGCAAGTAAGAACGGGATACGTTCAACGGGATATCCGGTGAGTCAATCACTCCGTGTAACAGGGTCAGGAAGTCTGGAACAATACCTTCTACCGAGTCGGTGACATAGACCTGGTTGCAGTAAAGTTGGATTTTGTTTTTTTGTAATTCAATGTTGCTCTTCACTTTCGGGAAGTACAGAATACCTGTCAGATTGAACGGATAATCCACATTCAGGTGGATCCAGAACAGAGGTTCGTCTGCCATAGGATATAACTCCCGATAGAATTTCTTATAATCTTCGTCTTTCAGCTCTACCGGTTTGCGTGTCCATAAAGGATAGGTTTCGTTGATTACGTTGTCTTCGTTTGTTTCAACCTGCTTTCCATCTTTCCATTCTTTCTTTTTGCCGAATGCAATGGGGATAGGAAGGAAGCGGCAATATTTAGTCAGCAATGAAGAAATACGTGTTTCTTCCAGAAATTCCTTGCAGTCATCATCTATATAAAGGATAATATCCGATCCGCGGCTTTCTTTTTCAACGTTTTCGATAGTGAACTCAGGACTTCCGTCGCAAGTCCATTTCACAGCTTGTGCTCCTTCTTGGTGGGATTTTGTGATGATTTCCACTTTTTTGGCTACCATGAAGGCAGAATAGAAACCCAGACCAAAGTGTCCGATGATGGCATTGGCATCATCTTTATATTTTTCAAGGAAGTCGTTAGCACCTGAAAAAGCTATCTGATTGATATATTTGTCGATCTCTTCGGCTGTAAGTCCGATACCCCGGTCGGAAATGGTGATGGTATCTTTTCCTAAGCTTACTTTAATGGTAAGATCTCCCATCTCTCCTTTGAATTCACCTTTAGATGCAAGGGTTTTCAGCTTCTGTGTGGCATCTACTGCATTAGAAACTAATTCACGGAGGAATATTTCATGATCACTGTATAAGAACTTTTTAATGATGGGGAAAATGTTCTCAGTGGTTACCCCAATATTTCCTTTTTGCATACTATTTATGGTTTTAAGTTATTATGTTATATATACGTTTGAATCGTCTTTTTGTTGGATGATGGGCAAAAAAAATGCCAGATACAGTGATATCTGACATTTTGTCTGTTATTTTTTGAATAACTTTGGACTCTTTACTTTTCCACAGTCATGACAATGAGGTCTTTTTCTTTGTCATAGCTTACCTTGATCGTGTCACCAGCTGCCATTTCTGATCCAAGTATCAGCTCGGAGATGCCATCCTCCAAGTTGTTTTGGATGGCACGTTTCAATGGGCGTGCTCCAAACTGTACATCGTAACCTTTGGTGGCTACAAACTTTTTGGCATCTTCGTCAATAACAAGCTTGTAACCAATGTTTTTCACACGACTGTAAAGGCCCTTAAGTTCAATATCAATAATCCGGGTCAGTGCATCCAGATCGAGTTGGTCGAAAGTTATTATTTCGTCCAAACGATTGATGAATTCGGGCGCAAAAGACTTATTCAAAGCTTTTGTAATCACGCTGCGCGAGTATTCTTTGTCATCAGTACGGACCTGGGCGGCAAATCCGATTCCTTTTCCGAATTCTTTCAGTTGGCGGGTTCCAATATTAGATGTCATGATGACTATGGTATTTTTAAAGTCTACAGTTCTGCCATAACTGTCAGTCAACCGACCTTCATCCATCACTTGCAACAATATGTTGAATACATCGGGATGCGCTTTTTCAATTTCATCCAATAAAACGATAGAGTAGGGTTTACGCCTTACTTTCTCCGTCAGCTGCCCACCTTCTTCATAACCTACGTATCCGGGAGGTGCTCCTACCAGACGGGATACGGTGAATTTTTCCATATATTCACTCATGTCAATGCGGATAAGTGCATCTGCCGAACCGAACATTAGTTTCGCTAACTCCTTA